>Ga0222627_1000003_pt1:112500-303883 | contig 303883 bp, 304 predicted proteins | sample AntAcemetageno93_FD_179859 | JGI IMG/M metagenome (GOLD analysis project Ga0222627, IMG submission 179859) | Saline water microbial communities from Ace Lake, Antarctica - #93 | ecosystem: Environmental > Aquatic > Non-marine Saline and Alkaline > Saline | place: Antarctica: Ace... | reverse complement strand
TGCTAATCAGAGAAAATTTGCTATATTTATTCAAACTCAAAAAAATAGTGTGTTGGGAAAATTTTTTACCAAGCTGAGAATAAAACAGGGTGTAAAGATTTGCTTTTCGGTGAGAGATCTGATTAGATGCATAAAAGATAATTATATTATTGGGGTGACTGTTGATCACGGAGCAAGAGAAGATGATATCGCTGTTGATTTTTTTTCACATTTAGTTCCTACTCCCCGTGGAGCAGCATATTTAGCTAAGAAGTTTAATAAAAAAATATATCCTTGTTTTGCTTATCGACGCAAGGCTTTCTCTAACTTAGCGGTGATAGGAGATTCGATAGAGACACATAATAAGAGTGAAGAAGATTTACTTGCTCAAATCAATAGAATTTATCAAGAGTACTTAACCGCATCACCTGAGTATTATTTTTGGCCCTATAAAAGGTTCAAGCGGAAACTAGATAAAAAGATATTAATTTTAAATGACGGTAAATCTGGCCACTTTAAACAGTCGCAAGCATTCCTAGAATTAGCAAAACAAGGCAATAAATATATACAAGCAAAGTCTATAGATGTAGAATATAAGAATTATTTTTGCCGAGTACTTGCTAATTTAGTGGCGTTGTGCGCTGAGAAGCATTCATTATCTTCCGGAAAATGGCTTTCTTTTCTGCTCAAGCGAAGCGCAGAACAGGCATTGAGCATGGAATTTACGGATATCGTTGTGAGTACTGGAAGTTTTATTGCTCCGATAAATAAATTGGTTTCTTCTTATTTGGGTGCTAAGTCTGTAGTCATCTTGAGGCCTAATATACCTTTGCGGCAATTTGACTTGGCAATTATTCCTGAGCATGATCGCTTGATTTCTTCTAATGCGGTAATAATAAAAGGAGCAGTATGCTATCCGTATAATGTAGATAAAAAAATAAAGGAGTGCAAAAGCTTTTTTGATTTAGGCAATGATAAAAAAATTACTTTTTTTGTCGGAGGACCCCTTTCAGGAAAACAAAAATTTATGGACAATTTAAAGGCATTTGTGCCGAAATTCAAAGAATTTTCTCTTAAAAGAGGATACAAAGTTCTTGTCAGTACTTCTCGGCGTAGTCCTGTAGAAGCTGAGGAGTATATTAAAAGTGAGTTTTCTGGATTCTGTAATAAGGAAGTATTAGTCATTGCCAATGAGCAAAATTATAATTTTGTATTTGATGGATTTTCTTTTTTTTCTGATGTGGTGTTTACTACAAGCGAGAGTATTTCTATGGTTTCTGAAATTATTTCCCTTAAAAAACCATGTGTATGTGTATTTTTAGAAAGTCCTGACGATAAACGAAGAGTTTTTTTTGAGTCGATACAAGATGCTATTTTTTGTCTAAGAAATCCTTATAAAATAGAAATAACTTCGTTAAAAAAGCCCATAATTTTTGACGAAAACCAAAAGATATTAAAACAGGCAATAAGGCGGATAATATGAAAATAATGCAAATTCTTCCAAGAATGAATGTTGGCGGGGTAGAAAGGGGTGTGGTGGATGCGGTTAGTTTTTTTAAAAAAAGAAACGCGCAGAATATACATTCTGAGGCTGATGTGGACAATATTGTAGTTAGCTCTGGAGGAAGGCTAGTGGAAGGGTTGCTTCAATTGGGAGTAAAACATTATAAGCTTCCAGTAGCACAGAAGTCGCCACTAATCCTATGGCAAATTCCAAAATTAAGAAGGATTCTTCAAAAAGACAAAGTTTCTGTAGTCCATGCTCGTAGTCGGATGCCTGGATGGGTTAGTTTTTTTGCTTCCCGGGGAAGTTGTGTAAATTTTGTAACTACTGCTCACGGAATTTATAAGAGTAAGTTTTTTAGTGAAGTTATGGGATGGGGAAAATATGTTATTTGCCCTTCAAAAGTAGTGGCTCGTCACATGAAGGATAACTTTGGAGTTCCTGAAGAGAAGATAGTGGTAATTAGTCGTTGGGTAAATTTGGAGGAGTTTACATTTAAGGACTATAGCCAGCGGAAGAATAATATTGTGATAGCTGCCGTGGGAAGGATATCACCTACTAAAGGCTATGAACATTTAATAAAAGGATTTAAAAAAGTAGTACGTTTCAATCCATACCTTAAACTAAAAATAATTGGATCTGCCGATAAATCAAAAGCTAAATATCTTGAGCATTTAAAAATGTTAGTTAATCGTTGTTCATTAAATTATAATGTAGAATTTGTAGGGTTTGAGTTAAATATCGGTAAAGTTCTGGAGGAGGCCCGCATTCTTGTGGCTCCCTCAGTCATTGAGGAATCGTTTGGCCGGGTAGTTGTTGAGGGTTTTGCTTGTGGAGTTCCGGTGATTGCTACAGATATGGGTGGATTTAAGGAGATAATCGATGATGGTAAAGATGCAATATTAGTCGAACCAAAGAATAGTGAACAAATTGCTGATAGCATTTTAAAGCTACTTAATAATCCGGATTATGCAGCAGAATTAGTTAAGAATGCACGAAAAAAGGTAGAGAGCAAGTATGTGATGGATAGGTGCTTAATGGAAACCAAAGAAGTTTACGAGCGGGCAATAAATGATTTACGAATTTTGATTGTTAAAATATCTTCCTTGGGGGACTTAGTGCTAGTGCTCCCGTCCCTAGAAGCAATTAGAAAAAAATTTCCAAAAAGCAAGATATCTCTCTTAACTCTAAAAAAATATCGGCTATTATTCCATGAGTGTCCTTATGTTGATGAAATTATTGTTCTGGGTGAGAATTATAAAACATTACGTAGTTTACTAAATATTGTCAAGCATCTTCGCCGCAAGTCCTTTGATTATTTAGTTGATTTGCAAAACAGTCGCACTTCTCATCTGATTTCTTTTTTAAGCTTTCCCCGCTATTCATTTGGCTATAATTTACGTTGGGGCTGGTTAATTGGTAAAAAAGCAAAATATGAGCGTAAAGATTCTCCACTAAAGTCGCAAGAAAAAATTTTGCAGCTTTTAGGAGTTAAGCTTATTGAGAAACGTTTAATATTTTGGGAAAAGAAAGGTGGATCATCTTTTTCGCTTCCTGATGCACAATTTATTGGGATAAACGTGTCTGGGTCTAAAAAATGGGAATCAAAGTCCTGGCCATTTAAAAATACTTTTAGATTGATAGAGCTAATCAATAAGAATTTATCTGAGTTTAAAGTGGTATTATTCGGAGATGTAGATGCTCAAGTATATGCTCAGAAAATCGAAAGAAGTATTTGGCCACATCCAATAAATTTATGCGGGAAAACTAATTTGGCTGACTTGCCGAAGGTAATGAAAAAAATGAAAGTTTTTATTACTCCGGACACAGCTACCTTACATTTAGCGTTAGCTTTAGAAGTTTCGACTATTGGCTTGTTTGGTCCGACAGACCCCCAGAGACATGCAGTGAAGGGCAAGAACTTACATATTTTTGTTAAAAAAATGAAATGTTCATATTGCTATCAATCTAAATGCAGCCTAGAGAGAGCTAATGTTTGCATGAGTAAAATATCATCGCAGGAAGTATTCGTAAAGATTAGAGAAATTTTACGTAGATAGGTGTATTTTAAAAAGTAATGAATATTCTTATTCTTACCACGCATCTTAATCCCGGTGGACTTTCGCGGTATGTTTTGAATTTAGCTAAGGGGCTATCGGAGAAACAACATAATGTTTATGTTGGATGTTCCGGTGGAGAATGGGCTAAATATTTAAAAGAACAGAATGTCGGCTATAAGAAATTACCGATAGACACTAAATCAATATTGAGCATAAAAATATTATTTTCGGCTGTAATCCTTTCTCGATGGTGCCGTCTTAAAAGAATTGAAGTTATACATGCTAACACCCGAGTAACTCAGCTTCTGGGGCTTCTTATGTGGAAACTCTCAAGAATTCCTTATATTAGTACTTTCCACGGATTCTACAAGCACATATTCTTTAGGCGGCTTATTAAGATTTCCGGCGTTAAAACAATAGCAATCAGTAAAGCTGTAAGAAAATATTTAATAGAGGATTTAAAATTTAAGGAGCGTAATATTGAGTTAGTGTACAATGGGGTTGATTTTGAAAGTCTTAGTTCTCGGATAAACATAAGGGAAAAATATGGATTTACAGAAGCAGATTTTTTAATCGGAATATTAGGCAGAATTTCTGAGGAAAAAGGCCAATTTTTGGCGCTGGATGCATTACATAATATTTTGGTAAAAAATAAAGATGTTTACTTTTTGGTTTCTGGTAAGGGAAAACAGGAGGTAGCCTTAAAAACACTCGTTCAAAAGCTAAAGCTAAACAAGAAAGTTAAATTTGTCCAATGTGAATCCGGAGAATTTCTAAACACAGTAAACATTTTACTAGTTCCGTCTCGGAAAGAAGGATTTGGCTATTCAATTGTTGAAGCATTTTTTAAGGAAGTTCCGGTGATTGGCTACAATACTGGAGGAATTTCAGAAATCATAAAAAACAATATTAATGGATTTTTGTTTTATGGATATAACCGGGAAGAGCTGGAAAAGAGAATTGAGGAAACAATGTCCAATTCGGACGTTGTAAACAAAATTATCATTCGAGCAAAAGAAGACGCATTATCTTTTTCTTACACTAAGATGGCCGAGGCTACCGAAAGAGTGTATAAGGAAGCAATGAATTTGACTCAGTGAAGTTTAAAATAAACTAGATGAAGAAAATATTAATTATTCTGACAGTACCTGCTGTTTTGTTTTGTTCTTTTTGGGTTTATCTTAATGTAAACAGTTCTGTGCCGATATTGATGTATCACTCTTTAGATGGAAACAGAGTCAAGACTTATGCTGCAGTGACTCCAGAAACATTTGCTCGACAGATGGGATTTATAAAAAAAGGAAAATATCGGGTTATTAGCTTGGAGAAATATTGTCGGCTATTGGCTGAAAAGGAACAAATTCCCTCTAAGGCGGTAGTTATAACTTTTGATGACGGGTACAAGGATAATGTAAAGGCAGTGGAAATATTAAAAAAGTTTAATTTTCCGGCAACGATATTTGTTATCGCGAACAATATCGGAGAGGAAGGATATTTATCTAAGGAAGATATCCAGTATTTTTTAAAAAATACTAAAGTACGCATTGGCTCGCACACTTTAAGCCATGAATATTTACCTGATTTAAGCGTTGACCAAATAAAAAAAGAAATATTTGGCTCCAAAGGATTACTAGAAAAAGCATATGGAGCAGATGTACAAACTATTTCTTATCCTGTAGGTGGTTTTAATCGTCAGGTTTTAAACGATGTTGAAGAAGCTGGATATTTGTGTGCTTGCGCTACTAACCGGGGATTTTCCCGTTTTCTGGATATTTTTTCCTTAAGAAGGATTAAGGTGACCAATAGTGATTCAGGACTTAGTCTTTGGGCAAAACTAAGTGGATTCTATAATATTTTTAAAAAACCAAAAAACCCTTATTAATGAGTAAGATTTTAGTAGTGATGGTGAATTGGTTTGGCGATGCGGTGTTGACTACCCCAGCATTTAAGGCCATAAAACAGAAATTTCCTTCTTGTTATTTAGGGGTGATGGCTGTTGAAAGAGTAAAAGAGATATTTACTGATAATCCGTATATTGATGAGGTAATAGTATTTGATGAGAAAAATCAGCAAAAAGATATTAGGGCTAAACTAAAATTCATCAAACTTTTAAAAGCAAAGAAATTTGATACAGTTTTTTTTATTCAGCGCTCTTTTACTCGAGCTTTCATTTGTTATTTGGCTGGGATAAAAGAGCGGATTGGTTTTCAACGTGCAAAAACTTCATTAGTCCTTACTAAATGTATTGCAGCGCCTTCTGGTTTAACTCATCGCCAAGATTACTATCTTACATTATTTGAAACTTGTGGCATTAAGATTGATGATCGTCGGTCTCAGTTTTTTATTTCAGATAAAATTTTACATGCGGCTAGCAAAATTATTGAGAAGATTACTAAAGATAATGCACCTTTGGTTGGGATAAATGTTACAGCTAACTGGCAATTAAAACGTTGGCCGCCAAAAAAGTTTGCTAGTCTTAGTGATCGATTAACAAAAGAATTGAATTGCAAAGTAATTTTTATCGGCGCGGCTAAAGAAAGAATGCTAATCCAGAAAGTCATTGAGAATATGGAGGAATCAGCTGAGAATCTTTGCGGCCAAACTACCCTTAAGGAATTAGGAGCATTAATGAAAAGAATGACTTTGTTTATCTCTAATGACTCTGGCCCGGCACATTTGGCCGCGGTTCTAGGATTAAGTACGCTGGTTTTGTTTGGTCCGACATTGGAAAGAATAACTGCTCCGCGGGGTAAAAGAGTGGTCATAATCAGAAAAGATACGGGTTGCCATCTTCCCTGCTATAGACTGAATTGCCAGGATAATATCTGCATGAAATTAATTAGTGTTGATGAAGTTTATTTGCGGGCAAAACAGATGATAGGCAAATGAAGATGCCTAGCAATATTTTAATTTACTTTCCGACTAATATAGGTGATACATTAATGGGCTTGCCGGTAGTAGATCGTTTGCGGGATAATTATCCTCAAAGCAAAATCACAGCCATTGCTTCTGTACGGACCAAAGATTTTCTTCTCGAGCATAATTTTATTGATGCAGTATTGTTATTTAAAAAGTCGTGGTCTTTTCGACAAAAAGTAAAATTTGCTTTTGGTTTGCGGGGTAAGTATGATTTAACCGTTGATTTTAAAAATTCGTTTTTGCCAGTAGTTATTGGTTCTAAACAATGCACTCCTTTTTATCGTCAGCATTATAAGGGCGGTCACGCTAAGGATATATATTTAAAAATTGCCGCTGCGTTTACTGGTTGTAATCGTAAAATATCTCGTGGTCAAATCGTGCCTTGCGAGGAAGAGGGAAAAAAGTGGCAAAAAATTAAATTTGCTCCAGCGGTATTCGTTGCTTGCTCTTCGCTTTCGGAGCTGAAACGGTATCCTTATTCATGTTTGAAGGAGGTTATGCGAGGATTAATTGAGAAAGGTTATCCTTTGGTTATCCTTGGCGAAGAAAAGGAGAAGGATTTTTACAGGGATATTTTAAGTTTTAATACAGTTATAGATTTAGTAGGGAAAACTACCATTGCTGATGCAGCCTATCTTTTGGAAAAATATGCTCGGGTTTTTCTTTGTGTTGATTCTGGAATTATGCATCTAGGCAGTTATCTAAATATCGATCAAGTTGTTTTATTCGGACCAACGGATGCTGTTAGATTTGGGCCTTGGTCTAGTAACGCAGTAATTTTAAGAAACGAGGATATTAAATGCCCAGCTTGTGAAGGCTCTGATTGTCGTTTTGATTATGGATGTATGAAGATAGCTCCGGAGAAGGTTATTCGAGCGGTTGAGGATTTATGGTGAACAAGCCAAAGAAGATTTTGATTGTTCGTACTGATCGTTTAGGAGATGTCATTCTTTCTACTCCGGTTATTAGTAATTTAAGAAATTATTTTCCTGATGCGTATATTGCTTTTATGTGTCGTCCGTACGTTAAAGATGTGCTAGAGAAAAATCCATATTTGGATGAAGTTATTATCTATGATAAATATGGAAAACATAAGAGTTTTTGGGGATCATTTGATTTTTCGCTTCAATTAAGAAAAAACAATTTTGATTGGGCGATAATTTTACATCCAACCAATCGTGCACATTGGATTACTTTTTTGTCTGGAATAAGATTGCGTGCAGGTTGGAGTAAAAAAATGGATTGCTTATTAAGTAGGAAGATTAGACATGATAAGGAAAAAGGTGAAAAACATGAATTAGAATATACCTTGGATATTTTAAGAAGTATGGATATCCCGATTGTTAATAAGCAGACTTATTTTCCGATAACCGAAGAAGCGGTGATAAATATTAAAAAGATGCTCGAGGCGAAGAGCATAGATGCTAATCAGAAATTAATAGTTATTCATCCTTCAGCTTCTTGCGTTTCAAAACGTTGGCCGCTAGAATATTTTTCTCAATTGATAAAACTCCTCAATGAAAATTTACCGCACAAACTAGTAATTATTTCTTCTGCTGAAGAGAAGGATGATCTTAATAGGCTATTCCACGACCATTTACTTGTTGACTTTAGAGGTAGGTGTACAATATCGGAGATTGGCGCGCTAATTAAAAGATCTAGCTTATTCATTTCTAATGATTCAGGCCCTGTGCATATTGCTGCCAGTTTAAATGTTCCGGTAATTTCTATTTTTGGACGCAACAACCCTGGACTTTCACCCTTACGCTGGAAACCATTGGGTCTTAGGTCTATTTATTTGCATAAGCCTGCAGGTTGCTTAAAATGTCAGGCGCATCAGTGCACGAAAAAATTTCTGTGCCTTAGATCAATCAAGGCAAAGGAAGTGTATCTATTAGCTTTAAATATGATTTCTGGAATCTGAGCAGTAAAATATATTTGTAAAAACTTCTATTATTTTCTTGACAGGTAAATGTGAAAGGGTATAATACGCTGAATCGTTCTGAATTTCACGATTAACATGAAAAAAGTTTCCAGTAAAATTATTACACGTGTTCTTTTATATATACGAATTTTAGAAAATTTAGCCAAAGAAAAACGATTTTTAATTTCTTCCGGTGAGTTGTCACAAATAACCGGATTAACGGATGTTCAAATCCGAAAGGATATATCTAATTTCGGGAAAGTAGGGACTCCGCGAATAGGGTATAAGACATTAGAACTAAAAAATACTCTAGAGGATTTTGTTCTTCAAAAGAATATTGTGCGGATGGCTTTGTTTGGGGCTGGGAACCTTGGAACAGCGATAATGAAGTATCCTGGATTTCAAACGGATAAAATAAGGTTGGTCGCTGCGTTTGACAAAGCAAAGAATAGAATTGGCAGGATTATTAATGGGGTTAAAGTTTATTCAATAGAAAGGGCTCCGGATATAATCAAAAAAACTCGTACAAAAATTGGGATAATTGCTGTTCCGGCTTCTGGCAGCCAAAATGTTGCTGATATAATGGTTATGTCTGGCTTAAAAGGGATAATTAATTTTTCGCCAAAATCTATTAGTGTGCCAAAAAAAATACCGGTAAAAAATATTGACTTCTCAATTGAGATTCTATCGTTGTTTTGTAATGTTTATGTTTAGAAGTAGTTATTTTTAAAAAAGGAGATTTATTTTATGAAAAAAAATGATTCAAAAGCGGCAAATGTTTCTTCTGCCGATGCGAAACCGGTTTCCGGTAAACAATTGCGTTCGCAGCTTTTACCTCTACTGCAGAAGGTTCAAGATAAGAAAGGATACATACCGGATAAGGATATGCAGGGTATAGCTGATCAATTGGGTATTCACCCGGTTGAAGTATATTCGGTGGTAACATTTTATTCATTTCTTAGAGTAGAAAAGAAAGGTAAATATACTATTCGTGTTAGTAATTGCATATCTAATGTATTAGCCGGAAGTGATAGGATATTAAGATTGTTTGAAAAAGAATTGGATGTTAAGGTAGGTGAAACTACTTGTGATAAGAAAATTACTCTTGAAGAAACAGGCTGTATAGGGATGTGCGATCATGCTCCGGCTATTATGGTTGACGATGAGTTAATAGGAGATATGACTCCGCAAAAAATTAAAAAAATTATCGCTACATTAAAATAATATGCACAAGAACAATAATATAATGAATTTAAGGAGAAAAGACATGACAGTGAAAAGAGAAGGCCCGATAGTGTTTAGTGAAATCAAGGCTAATGATGGGTTGAAGAAGGCTCTAGAGATAGGCAAGGAAGCAGCTATTGAGGTTTTAAAGAATTCTAATTTAAGAGGTAGGGGGGGAGCTGGATTTCCGACAGGATTAAAGTGGGGCTTTACAGCAAACTCAAATGCGGATAAAAAATACATTGTGTGTAATGCAGATGAAGGTGAGCCAGGAACGTTTAAGGATAGGGTACTTCTTAGTGAATATGCCCGATTAGTATTTGAAGGTATGGTCATTGGCGCTTTTTCTGTTGGGGCCGAAGAAGGTTTTCTTTATTTACGGGGAGAGTATAAATTACTTCTCCCTTGTTTAGAAAAAATATTAAATGTAATGCGCCAAGAGAATGTATTAGGAAGAGATATCCTGGGCAAAAAGGGATTTAATTTTGATATATGTATTAGGTTAGGGTCAGGCGCTTATGTTTGTGGGGAAGAGACAGCTTTGATTGAATCGTTAGAAGGGCATCGTGGTGAGCCTCGAAATCGACCGCCATTTCCGGTGAATAACGGCTATAATTGTTGTCCGACAGCAATTAATAACGCAGAAACTTTTGCCGTTGTTACTCAGATTATTGCAAAGGGAGCAGATTGGTTTAAATTTATTGGCACTGATAAATCAGCTGGTTCAAAACTTTTGAGCATTTCCGGGGACTGTAGGAAACCGGGGGTGTATGAAGTTCCCTTTGGAGTGACAATAAAACAAATTCTTAAATTAGTGCAAGCTGAAGATTCTAAAGCCGTTCAGGTTGGAGGTGCTTCCGGGGTGTGTATTCCTAAAGCACAATTTAGCCGGAAGATTAGCTTTGAAGATCTTTCTACAGGTGGTTCAATAATAATATTTAATCAAAAACGCGAGATGCTAAAGGTGGCAGATAATTTTTTAAAATTTTTTAAAGAAGAATCATGCGGACAATGCACTCCTTGCCGAGAAGGAATTCCTGTTTTATTGGAGGCAATAGAAGAGCTTAAGAGGAATGAATGTAGCGGAGAATATTTAAAAGATATTTTTTCGTTAACCGAAACAATGCAACTTGCTTCAAAATGTGGACTGGGGCAATCGTGTCCTAACGCTTTTGTGTCGATACTTAATAATTTTCCCAAGGAGTATAAATTATCAAAGACAATCAAAAAGGAGAAGAAGTTCAATGAATAAGGAGAGGCCATTTGCCCAAAGTACTTCCCGAACTCCAGTAAGCCAACGAAGATTTTACATCAACAAAGGAAAGAAGGATGTTCTAGAAGAGATGATCGAAGTTGTTATTGATGATATTGAGGTTAAGATTCCGGTTGGTACTACTATTTTGGAAGCTGCTAAATCAGTAAATATTAAGATTCCTACTCTTTGCCAACACGATGATCTTTGCCTTGCAGGAGTCTGTCGAGTGTGTATGGTTGAGGTAGAAGGTGAACGAACGCTTCAAGCTTCATGTTCGTATCCGATATTTCGGTCAATCAAGATTCGGACGTACTCTCCTAAAGTTAGGAGAGCCCGGAGCAATATTATCCAGCTGTTGTTAAAAAATCATTATGGTGAGTGTTATTCCTGTGCGCGAAATAATAATTGTGAACTCCAGGCGTTAGCTAAGGAGTATGGAGTAACCACCTATAAATTTGGACATATTGATAGTCCGCGTTATGAAAAAGATGTATCAAGCTATTCTGTAGAGCGCGACATGAATAAATGTGTTCTTTGTCGACGTTGCGCAAGAACATGTATTGATCTTCAGGAAGTGGGAGTATTGGAGGCTGCACATCGTGGAGCAGAAACGAAGATAGAAACCTATCAGGATATGCCGCTTAATGAAGTAATATGCATTAATTGTGGGCAATGCATTAATCGTTGCCCTACAGGTGCTTTAAAGTCTAAAGATCCAGCCCAAGAAGTTTGGGATGCCATTGATGACCCTAAGAAACATGTAATTATTCAAACTGCGCCTTCACCGCGAGCGGCAATTGGTGAAGAATTTGGTTTGCCTCCAGGAACAAGTGTGACCAAGAAACTTAATACAGCTATTAAAAGAATCGGCTTCAACAAGGCTTTTGATACTAATTTTACTGCTGACTTAACAATCATGGAAGAAGGGACCGAATTGCTTTTGCGGCTCAAGAAAGCTTTAGTTGACAAAGATAAAAATATATGTTTACCCCAGATTACATCTTGTTCTCCGGGTTGGGTAAAGTATATAGAGCATTTTTATCCGGAAAAATTAGGGCATGTTTCGACTTGTAAATCGCCTCAGCAAATGTTTGGAGCTATTGTCAAGACTTGGTATACTCAACGCAACAATATTGACCCTAAGGATGTTGTTAGCGTTTCGTTAATGCCCTGTTCGGCAAAAAAATTTGAGTGTACTCGGCCGGAGATGAATAGTTCTGGGTTTAAAGATGTTGATTATACACTAACTACTCGGGAGTTAGCCGGAATGATTAAAGAATGTGGTATTGATTTACCCAACTTGCCTGATTCTAACTTTGATGATCCTCTGGGTATTGGCAGTGGAGCAGGATTAGTATTTGGGGCAACCGGAGGAGTTATGGAGGCGGCAATCAGAACAGCCTATGAGATAGTTACTGGTGAAGAGGTACCATTTAAAAAATTACGTGTTGAAGCGGTAAGAGGCACAGAAGGGGTTCGTAGAGCGGAGATACCGATTAAAAAAGCAGTACCTGAGTGGAAGTTTTTAGAGGGGGCAGTCTTAAAGGTTATGGTTGGTCACGGCACTGCTAATGCTAAAAAAATAATGGATATGCTTTGCCGGGGAGAATTAAACGGGTATCATTTTGTGGAAATTATGGCTTGTCCCGGAGGTTGTTTAGGCGGTGGTGGGCAGCCTATTCCGACAAATCCGGAGATTCGGGAAGCTAGAGCTAAGGCTATCTATGCTGAGGATGAAGGGTTACCGATTAGGAAATCTCACGAAAATCCAATAGTCAAACAAATATATAAGGAATTTTTGACAGATGGTCCTTGTGGGCATATGAGTCATAAGCTTTTGCACACCCATTATATAAAGCGGGGGAAATGGATAAGTCGTAAAGCTAAGAAAAAGGGGGTGGCTAGTGGAGTGTGATCCTAAAAAGAATCTTAATGAGTTCAATCGACTGATAGCTGATATTGGCAGGATAGTGCCTGAAGAATACAAGGCATTTATCAATGAAAAACAATCGATAATGAAAGACGGAAAGATTTCTGAAAAAACAAAGTGGCTTTTGATGCTTTCTTCTAGCTTGGCTCAAAAATGTCCAGTGTGTATTCCTCGGGCAGTAGAAAATTGCCTTCGTTGTGGATGGAGCAAAGAAGAGATAGTTGAAGCTTCAATGGTCGCAGTTTTGATAGGTGGATCAAGTGCAATGACGTATGTAACTTTAGCACTTAAAACCATTAATGAGCTAAGTAGTAAATAATAGCTGTGTCTTGCTAATCCTGAGGTAAGGATTTAAGTGTCTGAAGCCCAGGGATAAATAGTTAATTTTATCCCGGCCTTACTTTAATTAGGCCGGGATTTTATTTAAGGAGAGATAAAAATGCAAAAAAGACTGGGATTTGTAGGAATTATTATTGGGGACCGCAAAAAGACAGCATCAGTTATTAACCAAATACTTTCTGAATTTTCAGAAATTATTGTTTCCAGGTCCGGTTTGCCGTACAAGCAAAGAAACTGTAGCGTAATTATATTAATCGTTGACGCAGATACTGATGAGGTTGGAGCATTAACCGGGAAATTAGGTAAATTAGAGAAAGTAACAGTAAAATCAGCATTGAGCAAAATAATTTAAATTATTTACGTTAATATAAGGGGAGAGTATGAGTTATCGCAAAGAATCTGATTCTTTAGGCGAAGAACAAATACCACAAGAAGCTTATTGGGGGATACATACTCAGCGGGCTTTAAAAAATTTTGCTTTTACCGAAAAAAAAATTCCAAAAATATTGGTTTCTTCATTGACCATGGTAAAAAAAGCAGCTTGCTTGACTAATCATGAGCTTGGATTTTTAGATAAAAAAAAATCTAACGCTATAGAACTATCTTGCGATGATATTTTGAATGGAAGTCTAGATAATCAATTTCCTCTAGACGCTTTGCAGGGGGGTGCTGGGACTTCGACTAACATGAATGTTAACGAAGTCATTGCTAATCGTTCTTTAGAAAGGCTTGGCGAAGAAAAGGGCAATTATAATGTTCTGCATCCGATTGAGGATGTGAATTTGCATCAATCAACTAACGATGTGTATCCTACAGCTTTGAAGATAGCATCTATTTTTACATTACGTAAATTAAGCACAGCGATTTCCTGTCTTCAGGGAGAATTACAGAAAAAGGAAAAGGATTTTTCTCAAATAGTTAAAATTGGCAGGACAGAATTGCAGCCAGCGGTTCCGCTTACCCTTGGAGTTGAATTTTCTGCTTTTGCTGAATCAATTAGTCGGGATCGTTGGAGAGTTTTTAAATGTGAAGAGCGTTTGCGAGTAATTAATCTCGGTGGAACGGCCATTGGTACTGGCTTGACGGCGCCGCGACAATATATTTTTTTGGTAAGTGAGAAACTTAGAGATATTACCGGTTTAGGTTTAAGCAGAGCAGAAAATCTGGTCGATGCAACTGCCAATGCTGATTGTTTTGTGGAAGTTTCTGGAATTATTAAGGCTTGTGCCTCAAATCTGATTAAGATCTCTAGCGATTTAAGGCTAATGAACCTTTTTGGCGAGATCAAGGTACCGAAAGTACAGGCTGGATCATCAATTATGCCGGGAAAAAATAATCCAGTTATATTAGAGGCGGTAATTCAAGCTGGTTTAAAAGTCATGGCTAATGATTTAATAGTTTCAGAAGCAGTTTCGCGAAGTAGTTTTCAAGTAGCTGAATTCTTGCCGTTAGTTAGCATGGCTCTTTTGGAATCAATACAGCTATTAACTAATGTGAATTTAGCATTTGCAAAGCATATTTCTGAAATCAAGGCAGATCCTAAGATCTGTACAGATATTTTTAATAGCAATCCGGTAATTATTACTGCATTTATTCCTTATATTGGATACGATCGGGCTGGTGAGTTAATTAAAAAGTTTTCTCTAGTAAAATCAGGGAATTTATTCGAATTTTTAAGCAACGAATTGGGTAGTGAACTTGTAATTAGGACTTTATCTTCAGAAAATCTACTTTCTTTGGGTTATGTAAACAGCGAGAGGAATAATGGAAAAAGCTCCTAAATCTTTAAGGCTACATATTGGATTATTCGGAAGAACAAATGTGGGAAAATCAAGTTTTTTAAATATGATTTCCTCTCAAGCAGTAGCAATTACCTCAGCGCTTCCGGGAACTACTACAGATGTAGTGTCAAAGGTGATGGAGTTACTTCCTTTAGGCCCAGTGGTGTTTTTAGATACTGCTGGTTTAGATGATTTGTCTGAATTAGCAGAATCGAGGATCGAAAAAGCTAAAAAAGCTTTGGATGCTTCTGATATTATTTTACTTATTGTCGAACCTGGTGTTTGGGGTGTCCATGAGGAGAAGATTATACAAGAGGCTAAAGAAAAAAAGGTTCCTTGTATCATTATAGTAAATAAGATTGACGCTATTTGCTTGAAGGAGAGCTTTATTGATCGATTAAAAAAAATAAATTCAAAAGTACTTTGTTGTTCGAGTGTTGTACCGGAAAAAAGCAGTAATTTCTTAGATATACTAAAGAAAGAGTTGATTGAGGTTTGCCCATCGGATTTTCTGAATCCGCCTTTTTTAATTGGAGACTTATTACCTCCCGGGGGCATTGCTTGTTTAATCGTGCCAATTGACTTACAGGCTCCGAAAGGAAGATTAATCCTACCCCAGGTACAAACTATTCGTGATGTCTTGGACAATGATGCTTCGGCTTTGGTTGTTAAAGAGCGTGAGTATAGTTATTTAGTTAATGTTTTAAAAATCCCTTTTAACATTTCTGTTTGTGATTCTCAGGTGGTATTAAAAATGGTTGCTGATACGCCTAAAACTTTAAAGTGTACGACGTTTTCAATTCTTTTTTCGCGTTATAAAGGTGATTTGGCAGAAGCGGTCAAAGGGGTCGTGGCTGTTGATAATTTAAAGCCCGGTGATCGTGTGCTAATTGCCGAAGCTTGCAGTCACCATCCGATTGAAGATGATATTGGACGGATAAAGATTCCCCGGTGGATCAACCAATATACCGGGATAAACATCAAATTCGATTTTTGTGCTGGAAGTGATTACCCTCTCAATTTAAAAGATTATAAGTTAATTATTCATTGTGGTGGTTGTATGATTACCCGAAGGCAGATGATGCTTAGAATTCAGCAGGCTAAAGAGGCTAAAGTTCCGATTACTAATTATGGAGTTTGCATTGCTTTTCTTCAAGGGGTTTTGGGGAGGGTTTTGTTACCGTTTCCAGCGGTTTTTAATATTATTGAAGAATATAAAGTTTTAAAAAAGGATGGTAAAAATGAAAAAAGATTGTAGTGATGATTTGTTATGGATGAATAAAAGAATTAATTCGAAACAAATTACCAAGTATCTAGACAAGGGCCGGGATTTTATTGATCATGAGACAATTAGCGAAGCCCTTGATAGCAAAAACAATTCTTGCAAAGAAGTAGAGGATATCCTGGAGAAATCATTAGCAATAAAAACTTTATCGCTAAACGAAGCTGCTGTTCTTTTGAATGTTAGGGATCCACAGCTTTTGGAAAAAATGCAAATAGTTGCTCAGAAGGTTAAGAAAAAAGTTTATGACAACCGAATCGTTACTTTTGCACCACTTTATTTAAGTAATGCTTGCGTAAACAATTGTCTTTATTGTGGTTTTCGCAGTGATAATAAACAGATTTCCAGAAAAGTTCTTTCCTCGGAAGAGGTTGCTATGGAAACAGAGTCATTAGCGGGAAAAATTGGACACAAACGATTGATTGTTGTTTACGGAGAATCTCCCCAATCAGACATTGATTATATCGCTAAAACAATCAATACTATTTATCAAGTAAAAGTTAAAACTAGAAATGGCTGGGGCCGGATAAGAAGAGTAAATGTTAACGCTTCTCCGATGTCTATTGAAGATCTTAAAGTGTTAAAAGATGCAGGCATTGGTACTTATCAGGTATTTCAGGAAACCTACAATCGCCAAACTTATTCTAATGTTCATCCTCAAGGAACGATTAAAGGTGATTACAAGTGGCGGCTTTATGCAATGCACCGGGCGTTTGAAGCGGGGATTGATGATGTGGGCATTGGTGTTTTATTTGGTTTAGATGATTGGAAATTTGAAGTATTAGGCTTGTTATCTCATGCACATGAACTAGAAGCAAAATTTGGTATTGGGCCGCATACAGTTTCTTTTCCGCGCCTAGAGCCGGCAACTTGTGCTCCATTTACTCAAGATTCTGGGTGTAAGGTTAGTGATCGGGACTTTAAACACTTAATGACAGTAATTCGTTTGGCGATTCCTTATACAGGGATGATCATTACTGCCCGGGAAAGTGCTCAGATGCGCAATGAAACGCTTGGTTTGGGCTGGACACAAACTGATGCCTCAACTCGCATAGGTGTTGGTGCGTATAGCGATTCATATTCTGAACAAAAACCACAGAGTCAGCAATTTGTATTAGGTGATACTCGCACTCTCAACGAGCTGATTTATCATTTTAGCAAGCAAGGTTGTATTACTTCGTTTTGTACTGCTGGTTATCGTTGCGGAAGAACTGGAGTTAGAATTATGAATCTATTACGAAGTGGTCAGGAAGGAAAATTTTGTAAGTTAAATGCAGTGCTTACTTTCCGGGAGTGGTTAGATGATTTCGCTGATGAGCTAACTAAACAAGCAGGTGAAAAAGTTATTGCTAAAGAAATAAAAGAGGTAGAAAAAAAGATGCCCGGATTTTTTCCAAAAATGGTTGAGTATTACAATCGGGTTAAAGAAGGCCAGCGTGATCTATACTTTTGATGATATTATTATGTTTGTGAGTTTGGGTAATGAATAAAAGAGAAATAATTAGGCATCTAATTAGTCGAAAAACGCAAAGATTATTTACGGAAGCTGATTCTGTGCGGCAAAATTTTTGTGGTTTGGATATTCATCTTCGGGGAATAATCGAATTTTCTAATTATTGCAGTCGGGACTGCCTTTATTGTGGTTTGCGGCGGAGTAATTTTAGATTAACGCGTTATCGGATATCGGAGGAAAAAATATTAGAAATTGCTAAACAAGCTGCGTATCTAAATTGCAAAACACTTGTTCTGCAATCTGGGGAAGATGGGTACTATTCAGTTGGTAAGATCTGTCGGTTGATAGCTAAGATAAAAAAACAAACTGGTTGCGCGCTTACTTTGTCTATCGGGGAAAAGAAACGTAAAGATTATCAAGCTTTCAAGATGGCCGGAGCAGATCGGTACTTACTTAAATTCGAAACTTCATCTTTACGTATTTACCGAAAGCTAAAACCCGACTCTGTTTATAGACAACGATTTCTTTGTCTTGAATGGCTAAAAAAAATCGGATATCAAGTTGGCTCTGGATTTATGGTTGGTTTGCCCGGACAAACACCGGGGATTTTAGCGAATAACATTCGACTCATAAAAAAACTTGATTTAGATATGGCTGGAATCGGTCCGTTTATTCCTCACCCAGATACTCCTTTAAAGCGGGAAACGCCCGGGAGGATGATAGATACTTTAAAAGTGGTTGCGCTAGTTAGAATTTTAACCGAAAATTTGCATTTGCCGGCAACTACTGCATTGGGAGTTGTTGACTCACGAGGTTGGGAGAAAGCACTTAAATGTGGGGCAAATGTTATTATGCCTAATGTAACCCCGGTGCGTTACCGAAAATACTATCAGATATATCCAGGAAAAGAAGTTTCTCTAAAATCTCCCCAGCAAAATTATTTATCTGTTAAAAAGTTAGTCACTTCATTAGGATGTCAAATCTCGGAAGGTTATGGCCATAGCCTGAAACGCAAAGCAACTTATTAATTTGTTGTAGGAAAGCAGTTTCCAGCGGTAAGCAGTATGGAGGCAAAGCAATATTTTAAAAAGGTAAAGGGTTTTTTTATAAGGCCAAAGACATTTATCGCGAAAAGGAAGATGATATGACATTTAATTAGAGTAGATAGTCTATCTTTAACTATGACTATTATGGTAAGATAAAACTAAGGAGAAGAAATATTATGGACTATCGAAATTTAGGAAAATCAGAGCTGAAGGTTTCGGTTTTAGCACTAGGCACATGGGCGTTTGGCAATGATCGATGGTGGGGTAGTCAAAAAGATAGTGATTCTCAGGAGGTGTTAGATTTAGCAATTACCGAGGGAATTAATTTGATTGATACTGCTCCGGTTTATGGAAGGGGATACTCAGAGAAGTTAATTGGTTCTTTTATCAAAAAACGAGGTTTACGCGAAAAAATTATTTTAGCTACTAAGCTAGGCTTAAGTTGGGAGGGACGAAATATTTTTCACAATCTTAAACCAAGCAGAATGTTTGAGGAGTTAGATGAATCAAGGAAGCGATTAGATACAGATTATTTTGATCTTTATCAAGTGCATTGGCCAGATCCGGATACTCCAATTGCTAAAACTGCAGAAACCATGTACCAGTTTTATCAGAAAGGAATTATTAAGGCAGTGGGAGTAAGTAACTATTCAGTATCTCAGATTAAGGAATTTGAAAAGTGTTGCCCAGTTTGTTCCCTGCAACCTCAGTATAGCATGTTTTTTCGGGATATTGAGAAAGAGACGCTTTCTTTTTGCAGGGAGAGGAATATAGCGGTAATTACGTATGCTCCGCTATATAGTGGAATTTTAAGCGGTAAATTTTTTTTTAATGGTGTTAATATTCCTTCGGATATTAATCGAAAGATGAAGAAGCCTGATTTAGAGGAACCGCGGTTATCGGTTAATAAAGAAGTTCTCCTTAAACTAAGAGATATTGCGCATTCTTATTGCAAGACCCTTTCTCAGTTAGCGCTTAATTGGAATTTCAACCAGGCAGGGGTTACCTCAGTAATAGCGGGCATGCGTAAAAATGAGCAGTGTGAAGATAATTTAGGCAGTGTTGGCTGGAGTATTTCTGGCCCAGATACAGTTCAAATAAATAAAATACTGAATGAGCGGGAAATGAAAATTAAAAGTCTAAAATCAGCTACCGATAGCTAGTACAAATGAATATTCTAATTACCGGAGCAACCGGATTTATTGGACAAAATTTAGTTGAGGAGTTAGCTAAATTAGGAATTCATTCTCTTTTTTGTTTAGTGCGCAATAGAAAAAAAGCAAAATTGATCGAGCATTTTGGTGTGCAATTAATTTATGCTGACATTACCAAGAAAGAATCATTAGTCGGAATTTTGGAAAATAAAATTGATGTTGTGTTTCACTGTGCTGGCTATGTTAAAAATAAAAATCATCATCTTTTACATAAAATAAATGTTTTGGGCACAAAAAATATATGTGAATTATCGTCATTGTTGAATGTAGAGAGGTTAGTGTATTTAAGCTCAATAGCTGTGGTTAGCGGCAATCCGCAAGTTCCGTTGACTGAAGATCTACCATTTTCTGCTACCAATATCTATGGCCAATCGAAAATAGAGGCAGAAAAGATAGTCTTAGAGTGTCGAGGAAAAGGACTAAGGGCAGTAATTATTCGACCCTGTATGGTTTACGGAAAAAATGAACCACACATGATAGACAGAATATCTTTAGGGGCGAAATGCCGAATATTACCTATAATTGATGGGGGCACTAAAAAATTTCATCTAGTGAGTGTAAAGAATGTTGTTCAGGCTATGATTTTCTCATTGAGTCGGGAAGAGTTTCTTGAAGGGGCATTTTTTATTGCTGATGATGAAATTCTTACTGTAAAAGAAGTGTTGATGATTTTTGTTAAAGCGCTAAACGCACCTAAACCATTTGCGGTTAATAAGCCGGTAAGTACTGTATTAAGAGCGCTACCTTTTCTAGGGAAGAAGCTGAATTTTTTTGCTAAAGATAGAGCTTATAGTATTGAACGGATCAAGGCGTTAGGGTTTAATCCTTCTTATTCGACCTTTCAAAGTCTTTTTAAGAGTATTCGTTAGATTAGCCTTGAAGGTCTGGTCAACAAATATTTTGATAATAATTTTGGTGGATTGAAGAACAAAATGGAAGATTATAGCTATTAGTTCTTGCAAAAGTACAATAATTTGATATATTACATTTGGTTGAAAATAACGCTATGAAGAAGTTTTTTATTTACTGTTCAATCTTGTGTTTACTTAGCGGATGTCTTCCGATACTAATCGGTGTGGGTATAGCTGGAGTAACTGGTTATGCAATAGTCGGTGATTCGGCAAAAGGGAATGTTGAAGGTGAATATCGAGAGTTATGGGATGCTAGTTTGAAAACTTTAAAAGAAATGAAAGCCGGAGTGTATCTTGCTGATGAGTCAAAAGGAAGGATAAAAGCAAGGGTTAATGGATACAATGTAGCTTTAAAAATTAATATTATAAATCCCGGAATTCAGAGACTTAAGGTTTCCGCGCAGAAATTACTGCTACCTAAACCTCAGTTTGCTCAAGAAATATTTCAGAACATTGTTCAAGCTCTACAGTGATTAGAAAACTATTTCTTTTATTCTTCCTGCTTGTTGCCTGTAGTAGTCCACAAAATGGTACTGAACAAAAAGTATTAAAAGTTATTGATGGTGATACGATTAAATTATCTGGAGGAAAACTACTAAGATACATTGGTATTGATACTCCAGAAGTGAGAATTAAAAAGAAAAACAATTTTGTTTATTCTCCTCAGCCGTTTGCTTTAGAAGCAAAAGAATATAATCAACAGTTAGTATTGGGAAAAACAGTAAAAATTGAATATGATATTGAAAAGAAAGATCGCTATGGACGAATTCTTGGTTATTGCTATGTAGATGGGGTATTTATTAATGCAAAATTATTAGAAGAGGGATATGCGGTAGTTTATACTTATCCTCCTAATGTTAAACACGCTAATTTATTTTATAAATTACAAACAGAGGCTCGAGAACAAAATAAAGGTCTTTGGGGAAGCTATGAAATTATATTCTCAGAGGATGCTCAACTATATGTTGGCCAGATAAAGACTGTTCGAGGCTACGTTAAGAGTACTTACCAATCTTCCAAATGTGTATTCTTAAATTTTGGCGAAGATTGGCAGACAGATTTTACAGTGGTAGTTTTTAACAATTCGATAGAGAGTTTTAGAAAAAAAGGGGTTGATCCGTTGCTGTTTTATCGCGGTAAGCTTGTTGAGATTACCGGAAGAATTAGAGAATATAATGGCCCAGAGATTATAGTCAACACCCCTGAAGAAATAATGGTGGTTAACAGTGAATAGCATTTTAGCTGATTTTTTGGAGTGTACAAGTGAAAACAAATAAGCTTAAAGATTATAAAAAAAACCTTAAAAAAAGTAATTTTTAGGGTATAATTAAAGGCTATGGCCGAAGACAGATTAACAAAGATAACTTCTCTATGTCGCCGAAGGGGGTTTGTATTTGGGGGGTCAGAAATCTACGGAGGGCTTTCTAGCATCTGGGACTATGGGCCATTAGGGGCAATGCTAAAAAAAAGAATTAAAGATATTTGGTGGAAGCATTATGTTGAAGAAAGAGAGGATATTGTTGGATTAGACAGCAGCATAATAATGCAGGAGGGAGTGTTTGTTGCTTCTGGGCATTTAGGCGGATTTGTGGATTGGCTAGTAGATTGTCCTGAATGTAAAAAAAGATTTCGGTTGGATAAAATTGAGAAGATAGAAGAGAATAAGTATCAATGCGCTAGCTGTGGCGCAGCGATTGACACTAAGAAGAATAAAGCGCGTAAGTTTAACTTGATGCTTAAAACAAATATGAGTGCTTCAGAGAGTGATCCTTACTATGCCTATTTACGTCCGGAAACTGCACAGGGAATATTTGTTAATTTTAACAATGTTCTCAATACGATGCGCAAGAAGCCTCCCTTTGGAATTGCTCAAATTGGCAAGGCGTTTCGTAACGAGGTTACAGGAGGTAGTTTTATATTCAGGATGAAGGAGTTTGAGCAAATGGAGATAGAATACTTTGTTCATCCGAGCCAAGCGGAAGAATTCTATCATAAGTGGGTAGATGAGCGATTTAATTTTTATATTGAAAAAATAGGATTACAAAAAAATAATTTACGGCTAAGAGAGCATGCCCCAGAGGAGTTGGCACACTACGCTAAAGGGTGTACGGACATTGAATTTAATTTTTCATTTTTTGCTAAAAGTGAGTCTGATTCTGACGGAAACTGGAGTGAGCTGGAAGGGATTGCCAATAGAGGTGATTTTGATTTGACAGAACACTCTCGAGGGAGCAAAAAAGATTTATCGTTTTTTGATGATCGGTTAAAAGAAAAATATGTTCCGTTTGTTATTGAACCTTCTGCGGGTGTAGACCGAACTTTTTTAGCGGTTATTTCTGATGCATTTCATCAAGAAGATGTTCGCGGAAAATTGAGAACGGTGTTAAAACTTAAGCCGGAACTTTCTCCTTATCGGGTAGCTGTGTTTCCATTGTTGAAGAATAACAATGAGATAGTAAGTCTTGCAAAAAATATTTTTTGTGATATAAAAAATGAAATACCTGCCATATATGACGATACCGCTGCGATCGGTAAGCTTTATCGACGTCAAGATGAGATTGGGACACCTTTTTGTGTTACCGTTGATGTGGAAAGTTTAACCGACAAGAAAGTAACTGTGCGTAATCGGGACACAATGACGCAGGAAAGAATAGAAATGACTAAAATTTCTGATTTTCTCGAGAAAGAAGTTGATACTTTTTGAATAAATTATGAATTTACAATAAGAAAAAGGGAGAAAGAAAAGATGGCGAAGAAGTATGTTTATTTTTTTAGTAAAGGAAAGTCAGACGGTAACGCTAAAATGAAAAATATTTTAGGCGGCAAAGGTGCGAATTTAGCGGAAATGTGTAGTATTGGAGTGCCAGTGCCTCCGGGATTTACGATTTCAACAGAAGTCTGTGACTATTACTCTAAACATGGGAAAAAATATCCTGCCGAATTGCAGAAGCAGATAGATGCTAATATCTCTATGTTAGAGAAAAGTATGCAAGCTAAGCTAGGTGACTCCAATAATCCTTTACTAGTTTCTGTGCGTAGCGGCGCTGCGGTTTCAATGCCGGGAATGATGGATACGGTTCTTAATCTTGGGTTGAATGATGATGCGGTTATTGGCCTTGCAAAAAAAACTGGAAATGAACGTCTCGCCTGGGATGCCTATCGACGTTTTATTGATATGTTTGGAAATGTTGTCATGGGTGTTGATCATGGACACTTTGAAGAAAAAATGGCTGCTATTAAGAAAAAATACAAAGTAAAACAAGACAGTGATCTTACTGCTTCTCAGCTTAAAGAATTGGTTCAGCAGTATAAAAATGTATATAAGAAATACGTAAAAAAACCATTTCCGACTGATGCAAAAGAGCAGCTAATGGCTGCAGTTAATGCAGTGTTTGGCTCATGGAATATTGAAAGAGCGGTAATCTATAGGAGGATAAATAAAATTACAGGACTTCTTGGTACTGCGGTTAATGTTCAGTCAATGGTTTTTGGGAATATGGGTAACACTTCCGGGACTGGTGTAGCTTTTACGCGTAATCCTTCAAACGGAGGAGAAGAATTTTTTGGCGAATTTCTTATCAATGCTCAAGGCGAGGATGTAGTGGCTGGGATAAGGACTCCGGAGCCGATAAGCGACCTTAAAAAAGAAATGCCAAAAATTTATGAAGAACTTAATAAGATAAGGAAAAAACTTGAGAAGCATTATAGAGATATGCAGGATGTAGAGTTTACTATACAGGAAGGTAAGCTCTTTATGCTGCAGACACGTACCGGGAAACGTACTGGGATTGCGGCAGTTAAGATTGCTTATGACATGGTAAAAGAAAGAATGATTACACCTCAGGAAGCTCTCTTGAGGATTGAAGGTGAACAACTTAATCAGCTTCTTTTTCCGGTTTTTGATCCAGTAGCGCAAAACAAGGCAAAAAAGATAGCAAAAGGGCTTCCTGCCGGACCAGGTGCTGCGTCGGGGTATGTAGTATTTACAGCTGACGATGCAGAAGCTTGGAAGAAAAAAGGGAAAAAGGTCATTCTTGTTCGTCACGAGACTTCTCCGGAAGATGTTGCTGGCATGGATGCTGCTGAAGGAATATTAACTTCAACTGGAGGGATGACTTCACATGCTGCTGTAGTGGCTAGAGGTTGGGGTAAATGTTGTATCGCCGGATGTAGCGCTTTAAATATTAATTACGCTAAAAAACAAATATCGGTAGGAGGAAGTACAGTAAAAGAAGGCGATTATCTTTCGTTGGATGGTACAACCGGAGATGTTATGCTAGGTGATGTAAAGTCGACGGTTAGCCCGGTAATTGCTGGAGTTGTTTATAATAATTCTGCCGCTAAAAGAAGTTTGATCTATAAAATGTTTGTTCAGATAATGAAATGGGCTGACCAATATCGAAAACTTAATATTCGTGCTAACGCGGATACACCAAAAGATTCTTTAGCGGCTCGGAACTTAGGGGCTGAAGGTATTGGACTTACACGAACTGAGCATATGTTTTTTGAAGGAGAAAGGATTTGGGCTGTTCGTGAATTTATTTTAGCCCAGGACAGCAAAACACGAGAAGCAGCTATTAAAAAATTATTACCTTATCAGAGAAAAGATTTTGAGGGTATTTTTAAGGCAATGAATGGGCTACCAGTAACAATACGACTTCTTGATCCGCCATTACATGAATTTCTGCCTAACGATACTGAAGGTCAAAAAGAAATGGCTAAACGTTTAAAAATTTCATCGGCAAAGGTTGAAGATCTCGTTAAAAAGTTACATGAATTAAATCCGATGCTTGGCCATCGTGGTTGTAGGTTGTCAATTACTTACCCTGAGCTTTGTGTCATGCAGTCAACGGCAATTATTGAAGCCGCTTGTAATATGGCTAAAAAAGGAATTAAAGTTTTTCCGGAGATTATGATTCCGCTTATAGGTACGTCTAACGAATTCGAATATCTGGAAAATATTGTTCGCAAAACTGCCGAAGGGGTTATTAAAAGGCTGAAGTCAAAAGTAAAATATACTGTAGGAACAATGATTGAGATTCCTCGGGCAGCCTTAACTGCGGATAAGATTGCCTTAAAGGCTGAATTTTTTTCTTTTGGAACAAACGATTTAACCCAAATGACTTTTGGGTATAGTCGTGATGATGCCGGAGTTTTTTTACCGGAATACATAGAAAAGAAAATTTTGCCAGATGATCCGTTCCAGACGATAGATCAAGAAGGTGTTGGCCAGCTAGTGAAAACGGCTGTGACCTTAGGAAGAAAAACAAATAAGAATCTCAAGTGTGGTATCTGCGGAGAACACGGAGGAGATCCGGAGTCGGTTAAATTTTGCCATAAAGCTGGTTTAAATTACGTTAGCTGTTCTCCGTTTAGAGTTCCGATTGCCAGGTTGGCAGCGGCCCAAATAGCGATAGAAGAAAAAGGCAAATAGATTTTATGGAAGCGTTGAGGGCATACTTAAACAGCATAAAAGATCTTCCCTTACTTAAGAAGCATGAGGAGATCGATTTTATCAAGAAAGCAAAACATGGCAATCGAGATGCTCGGCGTAAGATTATTAACTGCAATTTAAAATTAGTGGTTAGTATTGCTAAGCACTATGCTCATTTTAATCTATCGTTAATGGATTTGATAGCTGAAGGGAATATTGGTTTGATGCGTGCTATTGATAAATTCGATACCACACGTGGCTATCGTTTTTCAACATATGCTGCTTGGTGGATACGCCAGGCAATAACCAGAGCGTTGATTGATCAAGGAAAGACAATTAGGATCCCCGTTTATATGAGTGAGTTCATTTCTAAGTACAAGAAGGCAAAAGAAAAGCTAAGACAAAAAACAAGCCAGGAACCTTCACGTGGAGAGATAGCTCGTCAGTTAAAAATGCCGGTTGCTAAAATTGGCGAGATTGAAATGTGGATTCAAAAAAAATCATCGCTAGATGCTCCAGTAGGTGCCAATGGCGGTTCAACATTAGCTGATTTTGTTAAGAATCGTGAATACACTAACAATTCTGACATGATTGACAATATGTTTAACCGAGAGCGAATAGAACAGCTTTTAAATTCTGTTGCTGAGAGGGAAAAACTGGTGCTTAATCTGCGTTTTGGGATAATTGACGGGAAACCACACACTTTAGCTAAAGTAGCGAAAGCATTGGGAATATCTCGAGAGAGGGTCAGACAGATTGAAAAAGAGGCTTTGCAAAAGTTAAAGGATTATGTCACCGAAGAGCAGAAAAAACAGTTATAACCGGAGGCGAATATGAAGATAGAAGACCGGATAAGAGCGATTCCTGATTTTCCCAAAAAAGGTATTTTGTTTAGAGACATAACTACTTTGTTGAACGATAAAAAAGCGTTTAAAAAGACAATTGATGAATGGGTTAACCTAATTAAAGGTAAAAAGATTGATTATATTGTTGCTGCGGAATCTCGAGGTTTTATTTTTGGGGGAGTACTTGCCTATAAACTAAATTGTGGATTTGTTCCTGTCCGTAAGCCGGGAAAGTTACCCGCTAAAGTGTATCGCAGCACTTATTCGTTAGAGTATGGAAAAGATTCCTTAGAAATACATCGTGATGCTTTTCCTTCTGGTAAAAATATTTTGGTTCTAGATGATTTATTGGCTACTGGCGGGACTGCTTTAGCTTTGATTAAATTAGCTGAGAAAGTAAAAGGAAATATTGTCGGAGTGTCATTTTTAATCGAGCTGGTCAACCTTAAGGGCCGAAATAAAATCAAAAAATACCCCACGTATTCTTTAATCAAATATTGAAAAAGTTATAAGTTGCCAATTGGAAGATTAGGAAAACAAGGTTTAATTCTTAAAACTTACAGCTTAAGAGTGAATTCTATCTTGTAAAATTCTTGCCCCCATAGCTCAAATGGATAGAGCACGGCCCTCCTAAGGCTGGGATTCCCGTTCGAGTCGGGGTGGGGGCATGTTTTAGCGAAAAAGCAAAGAGCAGGCATAATGAAAGGTAAGATTAATCGTTGTTGGTGGATTAGTGTGGCAGCGAAATGCTGGTCTATATTTATAGTAGGCATATGTGTATTAGCTGTTTTTAGTGGAAATTGCTTAGCTGTTACCCAAGCTCAAAAACAAAGAATTATTTCTCTTGCTCCGGCGGTTACGGAAATAATATTTAGTTTGGGCGCTGGGAAACAGGTGGTGGGTGTAACTACTTTTTGCGATTATCCCCATTCTGCGAGAGATAAGGAGAAGATTGGGACGTTTAGCCAACCGAATATTGAAAAGATTATCTTACTAAATCCGGATATAATTTTTGCTACAGGGCTAGAGCAGGAATTTACGGTTACAAAATTAAAGCAGTTAGGGTTTAAAGTGTGTATTAGCGATCCTTCTAATATGCAAGAGTTATTTGATTCAATTAAAGAAATCGGAACAGTTTTAGACCGAGATAAAGAAGCAGAAACATTAATAGTATCGATGAAAGAAAGATTAGAGCAAGTAAAAAAGAAGGTAAGTCTTATCTCTATTAAAGACAGACCCAAGGTATTCATTGAAATTTGGAATGACCCTTTAATGACTGCAGCTAAAGAATCATTTATTAACCAGCTAGTAGAATTTGCTGGAGGCGTGAATATAGCGGGAGATGTTTCTGGTGAATATAGCTATTTTAGTGCTGAGCGAGTGATTTATTGTGATCCGGAATGTATTATTTTTAGCCGTCAAGGTGACAAACGATTTCTAGATTCGATTAAGAGGCGAATCGGGTGGAAAGAGATCAAGGCCTTAAAAAATAACCGTCTATACAGTGATATTGATCCGGATTTATTTTTACGTCCTGGTCCTAGATTAGTTAGTGGTTTAGAAGAAATTCATAGTAGGTTGTATCAATAATGAATAGTGCAGGTAAAAGAATTATTGTGTTATTGTTTTTGATTTTATTGGGTGCTATTTTCTTTGCGATCACCAAAGGAGCGGTAAAAATTTCTTTTTTCGATCTATTATCAGAAAAATACCGGCAAATTGTTTATTTACGACTTATGCGTGTTAGTTTAGCAATATTAGTTGGGGCCGGCTTGAGTGTTTGTGGAACGGTTCTTCAGGCAACCTTAAAAAATCCCTTAGCTGACCCATACCTTTTGGGAACTTCAAGTGGAGCTGGATTAGGGGCGATACTTGCGATTGTTTTTGGTGTTAGTGCTGTGTTTCTTCCTTTTTCCGCATTTAGCGGAGCATTGGTAAGCATTATTTTAGTGTATTATTTATCAAGAAGCAACGGAAAAATTCCTGTAGAATCACTTATTTTATCAGGGGTTGTGGTGGGAGTAACATTTTCTGGGGTAATTGTATTTTTAGTGTCAGTTTCCCGCAATGAAGCAATGCATGCAATAGCCTGGTGGTTATTGGGTAGCCTGCAAGTTTACGATTTAAAGCTTCTTGCTATAGTAGGAGTAGTTGTATGCTTTGGAAGTATTTTTATGTTCAGCATAGCACAGGATTTAAATGCTTTAAGTATCGGCGAAGAAGAGGCAGTTCATTTAGGTATCAAGAGTGAAAGTATAAAAAAAATTGTGTTTGTAATAACATCATTGGTTACCGGAGCCATAGTTTCGGTCACTGGAATGATTGGTTTTGTCGGGTTAATTGTTCCTCATATGATGCGTTTGATAGTAGGCCCGAACCATAGAATTCTTATTCCGACAGCTTGTTTAGGGGGTGCTATATTTTTAGTTATTTCTGATGCCCTTTCTCGAAGTCTATTAGCACCCATTGAAATTCCGATTGGAGTAATAACTTCGTTGATTGGTGCTCCACTATTCATAGTCCTGTTAAAACTAAACCAAAAGAAAATAGTTAGTTCATGAGTACTTTGCTAAAAGTAGAAAATTTAAATGGAGGGTATGAGAAAAATGATGTGTTAGGAAATGTTTCCTTTGATGTAGGCAAAGGTGAGTTTTTGGGAATTATTGGTCCGAATGGTTCAGGAAAATCAACCTTATTAAAATTGATTACTCGCGTGATTTATCCAACTAGTGGTAATGTTTTATTCGAAGGTAAAAATATTTATAAAATTAAATTAAAAGAATTGTGCAAAAAAATTGCTTTCGTTTCGCAGGATACAGTAATTAATTTTCCCTTTTCTGTTTGGGAAGTAGTATTAATGGGTAGGATTCCGTACTTAAATAGGATGCAAGCAGAAACAAAGCAAGATTTTCTTATTGCCGAGAAAAGTCTAGCGCAGACTAAAACAGGGAACCTAAAGTACAAAATAATTAATCAATTAAGTGCGGGGGAACGACAAAGGGTTATCATTGCCAAGGCGTTAACTCAAGAGCCAGCGTTGTTATTTTTGGATGAGCCAACCGCACATCTAGATATCGGATATCAAGCTCAAATAATGGCTTTATTAAAAGAGTTAAACGCTAAGGTAAATTTAACAGTAGTTATGGTGTTGCATGATTTAAATTTAGCAAGCGAATATTGCAACCGGATAATTCTTCTTAATAACGGAACCATCCTCGGTAATGACATTCCAGAAGTAGTGTTGACTCAAGAGAATATGCTAAAAGCCTACAAAGCTGATGTCCAGATAAGTAAGAATCCTTCTTCGCTGAAACCTTGGATAACCGTAAAGAACTAGTAATTGAGTATTGTTCTTTTTGGACCTGTCTTAATCTTTACATGCAACATGTCAATATGATTTTTACAAAAAATACTTGACAACATGATTTACTACGGTAATCTATGGTTGTTCTTTCACATCTAGATAAATGTTTTTTGGTGCTGTTTTAAGCTTAATAGGGAACTTTCGTGATTCGTTTTAAACGGAAATTCGAAGACACTCCCGGTGCTGTAAGCCTTCGCCTTTCGCAAGAAAGGAACTCTTCGCCAATGTTTTAAATCCACTGTCTAAAATTATTTGGATGGGAAGGATGGCGAAGAGCAAGGTAAGTCAGAAGACCTGCCAAGAAATAGAGAAGAATAGGTTTTTCGTGGAATAGAGAATCTATTAGTCAATTTTCCGGGTCAAGAAATCAGGGTGCACCCCGACGTATAGTCGGGGATTTTTTATTTTTAAGGACTATTAGTAAAATAAGGAGGATATCAATGAAAAGGTTTGGATTTTTTTTAGTGTTATTGTTTTTTTGTAATTGTTTTATGGTGCAAGCTGAAGAAATACTGGTTGATTCTGAAAGCCAAGAATACATTGTTCCATCAGGCAATAAAGATGAGGCGATTGAGCTTGAGAAAATTATCGTCACTCCTTATTCCGGAATTCAAGCAAAAAGTAATTCGCTAGCTCCGTACTCAACAAATGTGTATACGAGCTTGCAAATATCGAATACGGGAGCTTCTACAGTTATCAATTTTTTAAAGACAGTACCTGAATTAAATATTAGTGATTATTATGGAAATGGCATAAAAACTGTTGTTGATATGATGGGCTTTGGAGATAATGCTAACTCGAATATACTAATTCTTGTTAATGGACGAAGAGTAAATAATATTGATATGAGTGGTGTTGACTGGACACAAATACCATTAGAAAATGTTGATAGGATTGAGATTGTTAAAGGTGGCGGGGTGGTTTTGTATGGGGATAATGCAAGCGGAGGAGTGATTAATATAATTTCTAAGAAAATAAGGCCCAAGAAGGTTGGTTCAGAGATTAATTTTCAGGCAGGTAGTTATCGCTCAACTAAGGAATCTGTTGAAGTCTCAGGAGGAACAGATTTACTATCGTTTAGAATTTTTGGTGAATATCATTCAACGAGTGGCTATCGTCAAAATAGTCATTATCGTTCAAAATATGTCACTACAAGTTTTGCTTCTCAACCAACAGAAGACTTAGTTGTAAGTGCTGACCTAACGCATCATAAGTATGTTTATGGTTTACCGGATGACATTACTGAATCTGAATCAAAACAGGGATATTCTCGTAGAGATTCAACTACTCCATTAAATAATGCTCGCGTAGAGGATAATACGTTAGGATTAAATATTAAAAATATGTTTTCTGAGTCAATAGTTGGATCAGTTGATGTTTTCTTTCGTAATAAAAATGAGCTTGAGGAGCTTCTTTCTTACAGTATGAGTACTGATAAGCGAATTAGTAATTTTCAAGTTAAGCCTCAGTTATTATTTATCTTTAATTCGTACTCATGGGAACATGAGTTAATAACCGGATTTGAATTGTATACTTCAGATCTTTCCGCAGATGATTCTTCATCTTCTACAGACATTGATCGAAGGAGTGTATCGTTATTTCTACAAGATGATATCCATTTAACCGAGAAATTTTCTGCTCGGTTGGGGTGGCGCTTGCAGAAAGAAAAGTTTACATTTGATTATCGAGGTGCTTCTAGTACTGATGACGGTGTGAGTTTTACAGAAGATTTATATGAGTTGGGGCTAAACTATAAATTTTTCGAAAAAACTAATATGTATTTAAACTTTTCACGTGGGTTAAGAGTCGGAAAAACTGATGAGTATCTTGTTACTTGGCCGGTTGCTTCGATAAATGAATCTTTACGGCCACAACGGTCTAAAGCGGTAACTGTAGGGATAAATTCTCAGCTTAATTCTATAATGGAGGTGTCTTTAGACTATTTTCAAATGTGCATTAGAGATGAGATTTATTATGATCCAACAACTTGGGAGAATAAAAATTATGATAATACACGTAGACAGGGGGCCAACATAAATGTTCAGTTGGTTCCGTTAGATTGTTTAACAATCAAAATGGGTTATCGATTTATTGATGCTGTATTTAGAAAAGGATCTTACAGCGGGAAACAAGTTCCGTTTGTACCTAAAGCGCTATTCACTGCTTCTGTAAAATATGATCTAACCCAAGATTGGTCGTTATTTGTCGATTATCAATACCGAGGTAAAGTTTATTTAATTAACGACCTTAATAATATATACTCAAAATTAAACAGTTTTAACACTACAAACGTAAAGCTGAGCTACCATAAAAATAATTTTGAAATTTTTGGAGGAATTAATAATTTATTTAATGAAATATATAGTGAGTATGCGGCGACTAATATATCTGGAACTACGCGTGGATTTTATCCTTCGCCAGAAAGAAATTATTATGTTGGAATTAAGTTAAAGTTCTAAACAATAAATAGTCGTAGGTAAGACTTTAATTTGCTATTTTTTTTAAAAATTTCCTTGCAATGATACTTCACTTTGATAAAATAATGTAGAGGAGGGCTTATGGATTGTGAGGATATAAAAAAAATAATTCCCTGTTATTTTCAACATACCGCCAGCGAAGAAGAAATTAAACAAGTAGAGGAACACTTGTGTGTTTGCCATGATTGTCGAGCAGTTTTAGGTGAACTTATGGATAACCCTCTGAGTCCTACGGATGATTCTTTTCAAGATGCTGGTAAACCTGAAGAAACAAATAAGCTGTTAGAATCTCCAGAAGTTTTTCCAAAAGACAAAACACTTTCTTCTGAAGCAGGCGAAGATACTGGCGTTTATTCCTTGCCAGAAGAAGAAAAGGTTGAATATTTTCCTGGTGAAAGCGTGGAGAATCTAATGGATGCCCCCATTGGCAAGGATAATCTTAATACTGGCCAAAATCCTCCTGAAGAAGGCACTAAAATATCAAACAAAGTAAATGATGAAAGAGCTATGTCGGGAAACAAACAGCTTGATCTCACCGAAGAAAAGAGGCAAGAAGGGCTAAGTGCCGGACAAGATGACAAATTAAATGATGTAGGCGGACAAGAGTTAAGTAATGATGGCATTGTTCCAGAAACTGAAGCTCTTGATTTAGGTAAGGCTGACAAAGCAGATCAAGAATTAATATTGGATTTAGATAGTAAAAAAAATAGCGATGACACTGACGAGAAAACAGTAGATTTGTCGAATACTGCAGATTTATCTAAAGATGTTCTCGCTAGTGACGATCAAAAGACAGATCCAGTCTTAGAAGAATCTTTGCCGCTTGGCAAACAAGAAAATGAATATTTAGTTAAAGAAAGCCTAAATTCGGTTACCGAAGATCTCGAGGATAACTTTTCAGTTTCAGAAGAGCCTCTTGATGGTGAGCCGGAGAGGAAAGGTTCTCTAGATTATATTGTTTTAGCTGTTGGGTTAACTATTTTAGCGGTTTTTATTTTTCTCCTGTTGAGAGGGTAAAGTTTGATAAAGTGTTTATTTTTCGGTCTTACTCAGGGAATGACCGAATTCCTGCCTGTATCAAGTTCAGGACATCTCTACATACTAAAACGTTTATTTGGTTCAAGCAACGATTTATTACCTTTTTTTGTGTTGCTTCATTTTTCTACTCTTTTAGCAATTATTGTTTTTTTTCGTAAACAGTTCTTGGGTTGTCTAACTAATAAAAAAGTACTAGGTAGCATTTTAATCATTACTCTGATTACTGGAGTAATAGGGCTTACTATTGATAGATTTTTTAAACAGATATTTGAAAGTCGCTATTGGGTTTCTTTCTTTCTGCTAGTTAATGCTGGAGTGCTTTTAAAAGCAAAAAATAATTTTGGCAAGAGGAACTTTCAAGATATTACCTTAAAAGACTCAATTTTCATTGGAATTTTGCAAGGATTGGCAGTTTTTCCGGGTATTTCACGTTCTGGAATTACGATAGTTGGTTTCTTGCAAAGAGGGTTTAAACCACAAGATGCTTTTAAATTTTCTTTTATTATGGTGATTCCTGTAATTATCGGAACTTTTTTGTTTAAAATGAGAGAAATAATGGCCTTAGAATTACCCCTGCCTAATGTTATTGGCGGTGCGCTTTTTGCGTTTTTATCCGGGATTGTTGCTTTATATATATTAAAAAAGTCTTTAATTAATAAGTCTTTTAGTAAATTTGGTTATTACTGTGCATTTATTGCATTGGTTAATTTAATTTAACCAAATATCTTTTCAAAAAAGAGCCAGATAAGCAGCTATTGACAGCGTAGATTAGGGATAGTAAAATATAACGCAAGAATGTTTTGTGTGGTAAAAGCAAAGTGCAATATATGGGTGGAAGTAGAGCTGTAGAGTGCAGCTAGAAAAAATAAGAAATTGTAAAAAAGACAGTAAAGGAGGGATAAATGCCATACGATAGTAATTTGGATGATCAGTTATTTTCCGAATCAGTTGACTTTGAAGATACAAAAATAAGTGTAAGTGTTTACTCTTATAACAATGGACCGAAAAAAGTACAAATTACCAGGGAAAATAAGGATACTCAAGGGAATTTTCGGTTTACTAAATTAGGAAGAATGTCTAAAGAGGAAGCAGAAGCAGTTTTACCGTTAATTACAAATGCTATAGCCAGTATTCAATGATGAATAATCTTAACCATTGTTGTTAAAAAAAATATGATATGGATGATCAGAGAATAGAAAAAAAACGGGAAAAAAGAACTGATAAATTATCAGCGCTACAAGACTACAAAAATAATTACGATATAGATATGCTGATGGTTGATTTATTAATGTATTTTGAAGGCGAAATTGACTTTAACTTAGAACGAATGCGGCAAGTAGCTCAACAGCCAGGAAAATTACTACAATTAATTCAAAAAGCTAAGCAAAATGACACTCACCCTGCGGTAGAGCTTGTCGGCGATATTTTTAAAGACTTAATATAGGTAGTATTGATGGTTTAAAAGGGATAGGCTTTTTTTTAAGAAGAAAGCCTATTTTTAACGATAGAACTAACCATCCTAGAATCAGCGCGTAATCCGACTTCGGAAAGTACAGATGTCATTATTTTTCCCATGTCTTTCATTGAAGGGCTGTCTATCGCGGCTATTTTTGATTCAATTATTTTTAGCAGTTGGTCTTCTCCTAGAGGTTTCGGAAGGTACTCTGCTAGTGAGGATATTTCTTTTTCAATGTCGTCAACCATGTTAATTCTTCCTGAAGCTGTAATGCTTTCTTTTTGATCGTTAAGTTTTTTTTGCTGTTTTTTGAGAACTACTAAGGCTTCCGTGTCATCTAATCTATCTTTTTTTAAATCAATTGCTTTATTTTTAAGTTCAGCACGAATGAAACTTAAAAACACGCTTTTTTGTTTGTTTTTTGATCTCAAAGCTTGAATGTACTCTTGATAAATTCTATCTTCAATCATAATGTACAAAATTATATCATCTTTTAAATAAGCATCAAGCATTTTTTCCTGAAAAGCAAAATTAAAAGGTGTTAATTTTTTGACAACTAAACATCAAAAAAGTATAATAAGAATTTATCTTGTGTATGGGTATCTGGTTGGAGTATAAGTCAGAAGGACAAAAAACATAGGATAAAGTAAATCTATAGGTGAAAATACTAGGTGAGTTTATTTTGGTGAGGTATAGTAGCGTTAAACAATGATATTTTTTCTTTATTTTTTAGTTGCTGTTTCGGTTAGCTTAGTGGTTTATTCTTTGGGCGATCATTCTGGGAAACATAAGTTACGTTCTAGTGAGGCAGATAATAGCGCTATTCAAGTCAAAGTTTCTTCTTTAAATACGCAGATAAAAGAGCTTAAGCAACAGGTATATAAACTGAAAGGTGATAACGAGCGATTAGAGAAAATCGAGCTTGAAAATAATTCTCTGGCAGAAAAAGTACTAATTCTTCAAAAAAAAGAAGTGGATTTTACCGAAAAGCAACGCAAGAACAAGCAATGGCTTGAGCGTCAGCAGCAGATTATTAACGATAACAAAGTCCCAGTTTTTCAATTGCAAGAAAAAATGATGGATAAGGAAAAACAGCTGGAGGAAGAATTTTCAAAAAACGTTCGTTTAAACAAAGATTTAGCAGATACAACAAAAGAACTAGAAGAGTTAAATAAGACAATTGATGGGTTAAATAGCAATATTGAGTCATTTAAGGAAAGTAGTAAGCAGCAAAAAGAAAAAATAAGTAATTACATGAAAGAGGTCCGTGATTACCAGAGTAAGATAAAAGAGATAAAGGAGAAAGAGAAGGAAAGTGGGTGGGTTTCTAAGGATGAGTATAATTTATTATCTGAACAAGTAGAAGAGCTAAAGCAAGAGTTAGAAGTTCGTAACAAGGAATTGAAAAGCAAGGAAGAGACATTTGAAGCTTTGAGTAAGGAAAGGATGTCTTTATCTCATCGAGTTAAGGAAATGGAAAAGAAATATTTTTCTGAATCGACTCCGGAGGCAAAAGAGACGACCACTCTTGAGGAAAAAAAATTATCTAATAAGGAGTTGTCTATAGAAAAAGAACAAGATAAGGATAATAATAATGTCACAAAAGAAGTCTCACCCAGAGACCTGGATACTTTTTTAAACCATGTTGAAACAGGAAATTCTCAAAAAATTATTCCCGGTTTAGATAAAGAATTTAACAAGAGCATTCAGAATGTTTCTTCTTTAGATACAACAGCAGAGAATAATTTAGATAAACAATCTCTTTCCCAGAAAGGGCAAAAAGAAGATTTGCCGTTAAGAAAAAGCGATCTATCCCAAGTCCGTAATATCGGCATTATGGCTCATATTGATGCCGGAAAAACTACTCTTACCGAAAGAATATTGTTTTATACCGGTCGTTCTCATAAAATCGGAGAAGTGCATGATGGAAAAGCGCAAATGGATTGGATGAAGCAGGAGCAAGAACGAGGGATTACGATTACCTCAGCGGCTACTACTTGTTTTTGGCAAGATCACCGGATAAATATTATTGATACCCCTGGACACGTAGATTTTACTGTAGAAGTAGAACGGTCGTTAAGAGTTCTAGACGGTGCTGTAGCTGTATTTTGTGCTGTAGGAGGTGTAGAGCCACAGTCAGAAACAGTTTGGCGGCAGTCCGATAAATATGAAGTTCCTAAAATTGCTTTTATTAATAAAATGGATCGCGTTGGTGCAGATTTTTTCGGAGTTGTAGAAAACATTGAGAAAGACTTAAATGCCAATGTAATTCCGTTACAGATTCCTATTGGCTCGGAAGATAAATTTTCTGGAATAATTGATCTTATCCAGATGAAGGCCTGCATTTATGATGATGATTCAATGGGTAAAGATTTTCGAACAGTGGAAATTCCTGATGAATGTCAGGAAGTTGCTCGTAAATATCGACATATCATGCTGGAGAAAGCGGCAGCTTGCGATAATAAAACTATGGAAAAGTATTTGCAGTCAGAAGATTCAATTACCCTTGATGAATTAATTTCTAGTATACGTAAAGGAACAATAGCTAATAAAATTGTTCCGGCATTATGTGGTTCGGCGTTTAAGAATAAAGGTGTCCAGATGCTGTTGGATGCAGTCAATAAGTATCTTCCGGCGCCTTCCGATTTACCTCCCGTAGAAGGCACGGATCCGGATGATTCAGAGAAAAAAATATTCAGAAAACCTTTAGATGAAGAGCCATTTTCAGCGTTAGCGTTTAAAGTCCAAACTGACCCACACACTGGTAAGTTGGTGTATATAAGGGTGTATTCTGGTTGTTTGAAGGCGGGTACGTACATCTTGAATGCGGTTAAAGGAAAGAAAGAAAGAATCGGGAGAATTTTAGAGATGCATGCAAACCAGCGGAAGAATATTGAAGCAGTATTTACTGGAGATATTGCCGTTGCTGTGGGTTTAAACAATACATTAACTGGCGATACGCTTTGCGATTTAAGTGACTCTATATTATTGGAGCAGATGGAATTTTCTGATCCAGTTGTTTCTATTAGTATCAAACCGGAAAGTAGTTCTGACCAGGATAAGTTAAGCAAAGCATTGGCAAAACTCTCCGAAGAAGATCCTACGTTTTCGGCAAGAATTGACGATGAGACTCAAGAAACAATTATTTCCGGGATGGGTGAGCTACACTTGGAGATTATCGCTGATCGATTGAAAAGTGAATTCAAGATCGATGCTTCTGTAGGGCAACCAAAGGTAGCCTACAAGGAAACAATATTGTCTACCTTATCCGAAGAGTACAAGCACATAAAGCAAACTGGAGGAAGAGGACAGTATGGTCATGTAGTTATGGAGTTTTCTCCTAATGAACAAGGTAAAGGGTTTGAATTTAAAAATAGTATTACTGGAGGAAGAATACCAAAAAGCTATATTCCGGCGGTGGAGAAAGGTTTGCTGGAAGTAATAAAAAAGGGAATTTATGCCGGATATCCGGTAGTAGACATCAAGGTTGATCTTACCGACGGTTCTTATCATAATGTTGATTCTTCTGAGTTGGCATTTAAGCTTGCTGCACAGGGATGCTTTCGTAGTGTTTTTATGAAGTGCGATCCAATTCTTTTAGAGCCGTATATGGCTTTAGAAATTATCACCCCTGAGGAATACTCTAGTAGTATTGTAGGATATATCTGTTCTCGTCGAGGAAAAATATTAGGGATGGATACCAAGAATAAGCAGAAAATTATCAAAGCAGAAGCTCCACTTTCGGAAATGTTCGGTTATACTACTAATTTACGTTCATTGAGTAGTGGAAGGGTTAATTGTTCTATGCGTTTTGAAAAATATGCTCAGGTTCCTCGAGAGATTGCCGAAAAAATTAAAGCAGAATCTGGCTGACACTATCAACAGAATTTTGTATGTTGTTCAATTTTAATTGCTTCTGTCCTAGGTGCTAAAAACTAAAAATATATTGTCTGGCTTTGTCTGTGAATACGACATAAGCTATTTCTAGCAAATGTAAGGTATTGTATGATTAAAATAAGCAACATTTCCAAAAAATATGGTCATTACGTTTTATTTGATAAGGTGAATTTAACAATTAACCGAGGAGAAAAAATCGGGTTAGTAGGTCCAAACGGTGCAGGGAAAAGTACTTTTTTTTCAATTATTCTCAACAAGGAAGAAGTAACAGGTGGGCAGGTAGAAGGCCAAAAAAATATTCGTATTGGGTATTTACCGCAAGAAGCTCATTTTGAGTCGGAAGCATTAATTTTGTCGGAAGTGGTTGGAGGAGATGAGCAGATGAGGTGCCTGGTAGATGAAAAAAAGGCTTTAGAAGAAAAAGGCCAGTCTAGCTTAACACGATACGGAGATGTTTTGTCCGAGTTAGAATTTTTAGGTTACTATACCCTAGAGTATAAAACAAAAGCAGTGTTGATGGGGCTCGGATTTAGCGAAAGTGATTTCTTACGTCCTGTAAAGCAGTTGAGTGGTGGTTGGCAAATGCGTGTTTTGTTAGCGAAGCTTCTTGTTTGTCATTATGATATTTTGTTTCTAGATGAGCCGATGAATCACCTAGATCTAGAGGCTGCTTTATGGTTTAAGGACTACTTACTTAATTTTAAAGGGACCTTTATTATGATTTCTCACGATAAGGATTTTCTTGATCAGACTACTAATAATATTTTAGTTTTAGAAAATAAAAGTATTGTGAAAATTAAAGGAAACTATGAAGACTACAAAAGGATTGAAAATGAAAAAAAGAGTTACCTATTAAAGCAATTTTCAGAACAGGAAAAAAAACGTAAACAACTTAAAAATTTTGCTGAACGCTTTCATGGACAGCCCAATAAAGCTTCGCAAGTTCGTGCAAAAAAAAGAGTATTAGATAAGATGGAGACAATAGATCTTCCTGCAAATCGACGAGAGAGCGTGAGAAATTTTAAATTTCCTGTTGTAGATAATAGTGGGTATCAGGTAATTAAGTTAGAAGAAGTAAAAAAATCTTACGGAGATATCTTAGTCTATAAAAATTTTGATTTTGAGATTATCCGTGGAGAAAAAGCGGTATTAGTTGGTAAAAATGGAGCTGGAAAATCAACACTTTTAAAGATTTTAGCCGGAGTAATTGACATTGAAGAAGGAAAGAGACTGGTGGGGCACAATACTACTATTGGCTATTTTTCACAAAGAAGGATGGATATCTTGAGTTCTTCAAATACTGTAATTGAAGAAGCTTGCTTGTCAAGTGGGGGGTCAGTGACAGGAGAAAAAATCAGGACTATTTTAAGTTTGTTTTTGTTTTCCGGTGACGATGTAGATAAGAAAGTAAGTGTTTTATCTGGTGGTGAAAAGAGTCGGTTAATTCTGGCTAAGTTATTAATTAAACCTCCTAATTTTTTATTGCTAGATGAGCCGACAACTCATTTAGATGTTGACGCAGTAGAAGCGTTAATCAAGGCTCTTAATGTGTATGAGGGGTCAGTTGTATTTATTAGTCACGACATTCATTTTGTGCGGTCAGTTGCCAATACTGTATTTGATGTTCAATCTGGCAGAGTAAAAAAATTTCCAGGTAATTTTGACTATTATTGGGGAAAAATCAATGAACAAAGTTTTCCGGATAAGGATGTTAGCAAAAAAACAGGCTCTGGATTAAATAGGGACAAAGTAAAGAAAAAAAAAGTTACCAAAGTACTAGAAAACAAACAATCAAAAGCGGAAATTAAGAGAAATAATTTTAAAATATCTGGAAAAATAAAAAAACTAAGAAAAGAGAAAGAGGCCATCGAGCTAGAGCATTATGCAAAAAAGCGTACTTTGGCTAATGAAAAGAGTTATCATAGCGAGCAGACAAAGAAAGAGTATGATTGTCGAGTTAAAGAAATCAAGAACCGGATTTTAGAGATAGAAAAAGAAATTAAGGAATTGAAGGATTTATTTACTTGAATAAAAAAATAAATAATTTATGATGTAATTGGAGGATAGAATAGGCGATGTCTCAATATTATAATGTTCCACGGACGCGTAATCTTTATGTGCCAGGGGAAAAGCAGCCATTCAAGCTAAGTCGTTCAAAAATTGATCTATATATCGGATGTCCTAAGTGTTTTTATTTAGATCGTAGATTGGGTGTGGGCCGACCGCCGGGATTTCCTTTTACTCTAAATAACGCGGTTGACGCGTTACTTAAAAAGGAGTTTGATATTTTACGGCAAGAAGGCAGTTCTCATCCATTAATTAAAAAATACGGAGTTGATGCATTACCGGTAAAAGATACTAACTTAGATGCATGGAGGAATAACTTCAAGGGTGTTCAATATCATCATAAGCCAACTAATTTTATTGTTACCGGGGCAATTGATGATTTATGGATTAACTCAAAAAATGAGTATATTGTGGTAGACTATAAGGCAACAAGTAAGAATGAAGAGATAACTGCGCTAAATAAACAATGGCAGGACAGCTACAAGCGACAGATGGAGATTTACCAATGGTTATTACGTAAAAATAACTATTTAGTATCTGAAACTGGCTATTTCGTTTATTGCAATGGTAAAACTAATGTTGATAAATTTGATGGGAAGTTAGAGTTTGATATTACTTTAATTAGCTACAAAGGGAATTCCGATTGGGTTGAAGGTTTAATTCAGGAAATTTATCACTGTTTATCAGGCGATCAAATTCCGTCTTCGGGTAAAGATTGTGATTTTTGTCGGTATCGAAATGCGGCAGAAAAACTGAGCCATTAATAGGTTAAAATAGTACTAAACATTGGAGGGAGGTAAAAATGCTTAAGCAAATTTTAGAATATCAGGTATTCACAAATAGCATTGGTAGGTATCTGGTTTCCATAGGGATATTATTGATAGGAGTCGTTGGTGTTAAGCTATTTGAAAAGTTATGCATATCTCGAATTAAAAAAATGGCTGAGAAAACATCAACAACCATTGATGATTTTCTAATTACAATTGTCGAGAAAATAGGAATGCCGCTTGCTTATCTAGGCATTGCTTATTTTGGGCTATATACCTTGGCACTAAGCAAAAACATAAGTCGCTTCTTAGATGTGTTGGCGGTAGGAGTCCTAACTATTTTTGCTTGTAAATTAATAGTGAGATTAATCGAATATGGTTTAAAGAACTATTGGCAGCAGACAACGCAAACTAATGTTTTAGAACATAGCTTAAGTGGGATACTAAAGGTTTTAAAATTCATTATCTGGGCTCTAGCGGTAATATTTTTCTTAGATAATCTAGGGTTTAAAATATCTACGGTTATTGCCGGGTTAGGTATTGGTGGTGTAGCTATTGCCTTGGCTGCCCAAGCAGTGCTAAAAGATTTATTTAGTTATTTTTCGATTATCTTTGACCGGCCATTTGAAATTGGTGATTTTTTAATCATTGGAGATCATTTAGGAGCAGTGGAACACATTGGGATTAAGACTACTCGGATTCGTAGTTTAAGCGGTGAGCAATTAATTTTTTCAAATTCCGACCTGACTGATTCTCGTTTACGTAACTACAAACGGATGGAAAAAAGAAGAGTCACCTTTAAGCTAGGGGTGGTGTACGAAACTTCCTTAGAGAAAGCAAAACAAATACCCGGATTAATAAAAGAAATAATAACGAACATTAATGATACTGTTTTTGATCGGGCTCATTTTGCAAATTATGGAGATTTTAGTCTTATTTTTGAAGTAGTTTATTATGTTGTTGGTAGCGATTACAACAAATATATGGATATTAATCAAGAAATTAATCTAAATATAAAAAAAATATTTGAGCAGCTAGGGATTGAATTTGCATTTCCGACACAAACTCTACATATAGCAGGGCAAGAAAAAGCAGTGGATAATGCTTGAGGATAGAAGCAGTATTTAGAGTAGAATTTTATCTGTGGTATTTAAAAGGTATTTGCAAAACACAAAAGATACATACGCTATTAGTGGAGATTTAGAAATGATCAAATAACGATGAATATTTATCTAGTTATTATTCTGACGATTTTGGTTATTGAGTACTTGTTGAATATTTCTGCAGAAATATTCAATTTAAAAGTGTTAAACAAAGGCATTCCTTTGGGATTTAAAGAATATTATGATCCTGAGAGGTATGATAAATCACAAAGCTACCTAAAAGACAATACTTACTTTAAAATAATTAAAGATACAGCGTTCTTAATCGTGGTTTTAACTCTTATTTTAAGTGGGGGCTTTAGTGCTATTGATCAGATAGCCAGAGGATTTGGCTTTGGGGTCATTGTTACGGGGTTATTCTTTGTCGGAATATTATTTTTCCTTTTTCAAATTTTAGAGATTCCTTTTTCGGCTTACCATACATTTGTGATTGAACAAAGGTATGGATTTAATCGGACCAGCGTAAAAACCTTCATTCAAGATATTATTAAAGGTTGGGGCTTAATGATAGCGATTGGTGGGGTGGTGTTTGCATTTATTATCTGGTTTTTTTTAAAAACAGGAAATTCAGCATGGATATTATGCTGGTTAGCTGTAACTTTAGTAGAATTGTTTATAATGTTCATTGCTCCCGCGGTAATTATGCCGCTATTTAATAAGTTTATTCCATTGGAAGAAGGAGAGTTGAAGGGGGCAATCACTGATTACGCACATTCAGAAAATTTTAAACTAAACGGAATATTTAAAATGGATGGCTCGCGTCGCTCAGCTAAATCGAATGCGTTTTTTACTGGATTCGGCCGTTTTCGGCGTATTGTTTTATTTGATACGCTTATTGAAAAACACACAAAGGAGGAGCTAGTTTCTGTTCTGGCACATGAAATAGGACATTATAAGAAGAAACATATTTTAAAGTTTTTGATGATTTCTATGTTAACTAGTGGTCTTATGTTTTTTATGCTTTCTTTCTTCGTGAATGATGCAAGTTTTTTATTGGCTTTTAAAATTAAGAATATTTCAATTTATGCTAGCTTATGTTTGTTTGGTTTTTTATATTCCCCGATTAATTTTGTATTTTCGCTTCTAAGTAATTTCTTGTCTCGTAAATATGAATATCAAGCTGACTGCTATGCAGTCTCTACTTTTGATCATCCGGAGAGCTTTATCACCGCCTTAAAGAAACTAAGTGTGGACAATTTATCAAACCTTAATCCTCATCCATGGAAAGTATTTTTATCGTATTCTCACCCTCCGGTTTTAGCGAGAATCAATACTATTTCCAAAAGAAATAGAGCGTAAATCCATTGTATTGAGGTTGTAGTTAATCAATGAAGCGATATATTTTACATGTAGATATGGATGCTTTCTTTGCTTCCGTAGAACAGAGGGATAATCCTGATTTACGCAATAAACCAGTGATTATCGGTGCTAACCCTCGTGGAGGAGGGGGCAGGGGAGTAGTATCAACATGTTCTTACGCTGCTCGAAAGTTTGGGGTTTGTTCCTCAATGCCGATATCAATAGCTTATCGTAAGTGCCCACACGGAGTGTTTCTTCCGGTACGCATGAAGAAGTATCAGGAAGTTTCTCTGGTGGTGCAAAGGATATTTTATGAGTTTACACCTTTAGTAGAGATGGTAAGCATAGATGAAGCATTTTTGGATATCAGCGGGAGCTATCACATTTTTAAAACACCGCTGGCGGCGGCTATAGCGGTTCAACAACGAATCAAGGATAAGACCGGATTAACTGCTTCAGTGGGGCTGGCTCCTAACAAAGCAGTGGCTAAAATTGCTTCAGACATGAATAAGCCAGAAGGATTAACGGAAGTCAAACATAAAGAAGTAACAAAATTTTTAACGCCATTAGATGTTGAAAAAATATGGGGTTTAGGGAGAAAAAGCACACAGATTTTAAACAAAATGGGGATTAACACAATTGGTCAATTAGATGGTACAGACATTAGGGTTCTTCATAAAGCGTTCGGGAAAAACGCTTATCGATGGCAAAAATTGGCTCGGGGTAAAGATGATAGCCAGGTAGAAGCTAGCGATGGTATGAAATCATTGAGCAATGAAATTACTTTTGAAAAAGATACACAAGATATTAAATATATTGAAGGCGCTTTGATGAATCTTTCGGAAAAGGTTTCGTTTCGTCTGCGAAAGAGCGGTTTAAAATCCAAGACGATCACTCTAAAGATTCGGTTGGAGGGCTTTCAGACGTATAGTCGGTCTGTTACTATTTCAAACTCTACTAATTTTAGCGATACAATCTATAAAATAATTAAAAAATTATTTGGTGAATTTTGGTTGTCGGGAAGGAAAATACGGCTTTTAGGCGTTCGGTTGACTAATTTTGTAGGAACTGACGATAGCGAAAATATTTTCCAAGAGCCGTTTTATGAAAAAAAGAAAAGAATTTGCATGGCTGTTGATAAAATGAAGAATAAATTTGGCTCTCGAATAGTTTATCGAGCAACTGCGGCTGGTTTTAGGGACTAATTTGTTTGCGGTGAACTTGTTGACAGGTATCTAGAAAACGTTAAAATAATATATAAGGTGAGGAGATTTTAAAAAATATTTGTTTTTTAAAAAAAAGGAGGTAAAAATGGCTAGAATAGATACAAAAGCACTAGGGTTAACGTTAGGGATTATTTGGGGAGCAAGTGTTCTTATTATGGCGTTGCTTGCTAAATTTTGCAACTATGGAACAGGGCTAATAGCTGCGTTAAGTACAATGTATATTGGTACTGAAGCTACTTTTCGGGGCGGGACAATTGGAGCAATCTGGGCCTTCTGTGATGCTGGAGTATTTGGCTTGGCGATTGGCTGGTTGTATAATAAAATCTCTAAATAATATTGAAAAGGCATGTTAAATTTAATGACTTAAGTTGAACATGCCTTTTTTAATTAAATGTGAGGTGATACTATGAAGATATCGGCTGGGAAAATTAAAATTTTTAAGATTAAAAATCGCAAAGGTTATGGAGCTATTTGTTTAAATAATCTTACTGAAGGAAAAACAGTCTATCAAGTTTATCAGCGAATGTTGAAGGCGTTAAAGAGAAGCAAAATCGAAGTAGGAAATGTTCCATCTGATATTCGAAAATTAATTAAGTCGCTTTAATATTGTTTGCGGCAGCAGGGTGTAAATTTTGGGAAGTTTCTAAACAGGATGAATAAAAAATTAATAATTATAATTGGGTGGATGTGCTTGCAATTTTTGGTGCTGAGGCCGGCGCTTGCCGGTAGAGTGATTCTTAAATCCGGCAAAGAAATTAGTGGAACAATCATTAATAAAAATTTAGAGTTTATCGAGGTGTTATCCGAAGGGAAAAAGCAGAAGTATTGCTTAGAAGATGTTTTAGAAATTAGAGGCAATAAACCTAAATTTATCTCTGCTGATTCTGCTTTCGTGCCTGGAGGTGGCAATAGTGAGGAGCTATTTAAGGAAGCAATTAGGGCTGCCTCAGAAAGCAATTTTTTATACGCTGAAGAAATATTTAAAAAAATAGGTGATACTTTACCCGGAAATAATAATGTTGGTCAAGCGCTAAATATAATTGATGATTTACGTAACGGAAAAATTAAAAGTAGTTTTGCGGTGTATTTATTCAAAGGGGCGTATTATTTATTAGAGGAAAGATATGGAGAAGCAATCGAAATATATGAAAAAGCGCTAGCTATTGCTCCTAAAAGTCAGGAGATCTACTATAATTTAGGGGTTGCCTGCCAAGCGTTGGAAAAACATCAAGAAGCAATTAAATATTTCACCGAGCTAAACAAGCTTAACCCCGAAGACTTAGATGCTGTCTTTGATCTGGGAATCTCATATTATTATCTTAAGGAATATCAAAAGGCGGTATTTTATCTTGAAAATTTTGTCATTAAAGATAGTCAGGTTCCCGAAGTATATAGCTTGCTGGGATTATCCTATTATGCTGTTGGAAAGCATGCCGATGCTAGGAAAGCAATCAGTAAAGCGAAGGAATTATACTCTGCAGAAGGAAATCAAAATGCTGCCTTGGAATTAGATCTTTTACTGTAAAGATCTGCCTTATTTTACGCTACATAAAAAATAGCTTACCAATTTAATTTAGATTATATAGTTATTCTAGGTTATCAGTGGAGGAGTTTTACACCCCTTTTTCGTGTTTTTTCGTGTTTTTTTGTATACTTGAAAATAATTTTGATTTATGATATAATATTCATTAAATTAATTAATTATTGGGAAAAAAAAGGAGAAAAATGGCAAAAGCAGTAGTTAAGAAAGGGCGTCCAAAAAAGGCCGTAAAGTACACAAAAACTATTAATGTCCGGTTAACCCAGGCTCAATGGGTTCAAGTGCTGAACTGGGCTCAGAAGGCTAATTTAGAGCCTTCAGTGTACATTAGAAAGATACTTCTTGATTTCTTGAATATAGAACATGAACTTACTATCGGCAATTCTCAAAATAAAAAGAAGTAAGAAAATAGTCGGCCGGCACAGTATTGCAAGGATCAGGAACAATTAAAACGATATTATTAACTTCCGATAATATATCTTATGTTACCTTTTATAATATGCTGAAATGACTATTTATCTACAAGGGTATTGACTTTATCTTGTTTGATATTATCCTGTGAATTTATTAGTCACTCTTTACTTTTGTTATAATCTATAATAATAATTCTTTTTTTTTGTATTCTGGAATATCACTTTTTCTTGAAAACATATGTTTATTTTGGTATACTAGAGCGATTTAGATTTATGGCAATTTGTTTAAAAAGGAGCATCTGTGGCATCTGCTGGGGTTAATTTAGGCGAAATAAAAATTATTTGTCGTCCTTGCCATAAGTGTAAAACTGCGGAAGCCTTACTTCGTAAGGCAATAAAACAGCTGCAAACAATATATAAGGTTGTTTATCATTTTGAGATTGTAAAAATTGGCAATTTACGAGAAGCTGTTAAATATAGCACTAATATCGCTAATACGCCATTTATTGTCATTAATAATACATTGGTTCTAGCGGGCAAACTTAAGGGGGTTAGTGTAGTCCGGGCTGTTTTATTAGATATGATTAAACACCAGCATATATTAGCCAAAGAATCTCGTTAAAACTAATGGTTTTATGTTTTTACCGGACAATTTTTCGTCTGCAACAAGATCTTGAGTCCAGCCCAAAAAGTCAAAATTTTTTAAAAAATTGATTATATTTTGGTACTCTTCTCTATTGACGGTGCGGTTAATCAATTTGTCTGCTTTAGCTTTAAAATATGGACGATATTGGAACATCAAGCTAATATAAGTTTTGGGTATATTTTTGTCTAGCCAAGATAGTATCCTCTTGGTTTCGGAAATGTGGCCGGGTAGTACTAGATGCCTGACAATTAGACCTTTGGCGTGTAGTCCTTTACTGAGTATGTTTGTTTTTTGTTGTCTATACGCTTCTTTTAGGCTTGGGAAGGAGAAATGTGAGTAATCGGGTGCTTGCGAGTATTTTTTTGCGGTAAGTGAATAAAAATATTTTAGATCAAACAAATAAATATCGACCACTCCGTCTAGTAAATGAATAATTTCCGGCTTTTCATATCCGGAAGTATTATAGACTATAGGAATGTTTAATCCACGGCTAAATGCCATGTATAAACTTTCTAGTATCTGTGGTAAAAAATGAGTAGGTGTGACCAAATTTATATTATGTGCGCCTTTTTTTTGCAGGGTAAGCATAATTTGTGACAATTCTTTCTTGTCTATTCTTGTTCCTTGCATCTTGTGAGAAAATTTATAATTTTGGCAGAATGTACATCTTAGATTGCAGCCAGAGAAGAATATAGTGCCACTTCCTCTACTGCCACTGATAGTTGGCTCTTCGCCTTGGTGCAAGAAAGCGCTATAAATGGTTATTTCGCTCGATGATTTACAATACCCAACTTGTTTGCCTATTCGGTTCACATTGCAATTCCTTGGGCAAATACTACACTTTTTCAAGTGTTCTCTGAAGTACTGTATCCTCTCCTCTATTAGTTTGCATTTACTATTTTGTAACTTATTCATAAATAATTGGTGACGATAGAGTTGTTTTTTTTGTTATTTTAGTGTATTATAATGTAAATAAATGAGTTTGTAAATTGTAATAGTCGAAACAAAAGGAGAAAAATGAGCGGAAAAATTAAAGTATTATTAGTTGATAATGAACAAGATTTTTGTTTTTTCCTAAAAATGAACTTAGAAGAGACAGGTGAGCTTGAGGTTAAAGTAGCTAATGATGGAAAAACAGGGATTGAACTGGCAAGAACTGAAAAATTTAACATTATCCTATTAGATATTGTGATGCCTGAAATGTCAGGATCAGAAGTTGGAGAAATTTTAATAAATGATCCGCAAACTAAGGAAATTCCGATAATTTTTCTTACTGCTATGGTTGACGATCAAGATATGGGTGTTGACTCAATAAAAGAAATCGGTGGAAATAATTTTATATCAAAAACCGCTGGAGTCCAGAAGATTGTTGAGTCTATTAAAAATATCTTAGGTAAGTAAGTAAAAGAGGTCTCTTTTTCTAAGCCTGCAATTTCATTTGCTGCCTGTAAACAGTCCTGATTAATAAAAATATATCCTTATATCCTTGTGTGCGGTAATCAGGGAAAGTTGTTGGTAAATCTTGGAATTTTTTGTCTTTAAAGCACAAAGTTACTTCAGCGTAGATTCCTTTCCCCATATATAAACGATGAGCAAAATCTTTAGTTGTGGTTAAGACTAATTTTGCTTCATTGATATACCCTGGGTCAATGTTAACTTGTCGTTTGTTGTTTACTGAGTATTTCTTTTCAATTTTTATGCAGTATAATTTTACTTTAATGATGTCCCGGGGGTCAATTATTTTTTTAAAGGAAATAAATCTGCGGAAAAGCGGTTTACCCATTTCGGGCAAATAATAGTCAGTAAAGTTAAAATTAATTATGTCACTTTCAATATCTACCACCCCCCACTTTCTAGCCATATCTTTTTTAACCCTGGAATAGACTATTTCATCAGAGTAAATGAAAGCACACATAATTTTTACTGGTAGTGGCAACCTTAGGGAGAGCATTGTTTTATATTTAAGCGTTAATGTATGTTTTAAGAATTTTTCGGTCTTTTTCTTTAAGGTCATTAAAGTAAATACCGATACGATAGGGGTATTTTTGATTGTCATTTAGGTGGTCTAATCGGACTACGATAGCAGAGCAATTAATTTTCTTTACCGTTTTTGTTTTGTTTTTTATTAGTGTTATTAGGAGTATTGTGTTTAACTTGGTCATTAAGTCCAAAGGTTTGCTTATTGAACAATATGCTCCGCTGGAACTAATATTTATTGTTTCGGTTAGGATGTCGAAATCAGCTTTAGAGAATTTTATTGGTAAGACTTTTGAAATTCTTGGGGATTTTCTTTGTTCTTTCATCAGCTAGCGTATTTAGGCTGATTTTTTCTTCTCAAGGGAAGCCTTAAAACAGGATTTATTGCAGAAGTATCCATTGTTTCTGTAGTACCAATCTACCTTTCTCAATGATTTATTGCAGTTAAGGCAATTTTTTCTTTTTTCTTCGGCTTTTCCCATTTTTGTTTTCTAAGAATTATATGTTGCGCCTACTAAGGCTGTTAAAGTTTTTTGAGAAGCAAGATTTACATCGATAAACTCTAATCCTGCTAGATATCGCTCGGAAAATCTTTCTTTGCTACACCAAGATACTTTAGCCGTAAGATCCACAACACTCTTTATTAAGTTAATACTTACTTTTAACAACTCGTTTTTTGCAATTAAATTATTACAGATAATCCTTATCCCTCCAACACTTAAATCTTTACTAACTGTGTAGTTATATTTTCGTGAAGGAAGAGATTTGCATTCCACGGGAAATGATACGTTTATTCTTGAGTGTTGTCGTTTTTCTTGCATAATCTGTAAACGCTTTCATTTTGTACCCTAATATAACATATATTAAGCTAGTTGTCAACCAAATTAGAGTTGAATTCAGCTAATATTTTCTTGATTGTTTGGCTTTTTATTTCGTTAACGACTTCCACCTTTCCGATTTTTTTCAAGACTACCATTCTTATCTTTCCTGCGGTAAATTTTTTGTCGTAGCATAACGACTTGTAAAGAGCTGAAGAGTTAAAGTTTATGCGTGAAGGCAATAAGAAAAGTTTTATAATGCTACTTATTTTTTGAACGTTTTGCCGATTGCACTTTCCGATTGACAAGGAAAGCCTTGCGGCGTAAATCATTCCCAAGGAAACAGCTTCTCCGTGAGAGATAATTTTATATTTTAATGAACTCTCAAGGGCGTGGGCAAAGGTGTGCCCAAAATTGAGAATAGTACGAATTCCTTTTTTTTCTTTTTCGTCTTTTTCGACTATTCTGGTCTTTATTTGGATACAGACAGATATTACTTTTAGGATAGCACTGGGGTCTAAATCCATTATTTTTTGATGGTTATCCTTTAAGAAGTTAAAAAGCTCATAATCTTCAATGATTCCATACTTAATTGCCTCGGATAATCCCTGCTTAATTTCCTTTTCAGTTAATGTATTTAGAAAAGAAGGATCGATAAAGACGGCTTTTGGGTGATAGAATGTTCCCAGAATATTTTTTGCTTCGTTTAAATCTATTCCGGTTTTTCCACCAACGCTTGAGTCTATTTGGCTTAAAAGGGTGGTAGGGATCTGGATGTAAGGTATTCCTCTTTTGTATATAGAAGCTACAAATCCTCCTAGATCGCCGATGGTTCCTCCACCTAGACAAATTATGAATACTTTTTTACCTAACCCGTCTTTTTTTAATAATGCGCTAATTACCTTAAATAGCCATTCTTTTGTTTTTGCTTTTTCTCCATCAGCAACGGTGACAATGTGGTTGTTTTTAGAAGGAAATGCTAATTTTATGTTCTTGTTGTATAAAGAACGAATTTTTGGAGAGGTGAGCACGATACCATAATTTCCTAAATTAAGCTTTTTAATTTTCAAAGCAATGTTTTTTTCTAATAGTCCATATCCTATATGAATTTTGTAGCTATTATTTTTAAGTTTAAGGGAAATAGTGATATTCTTTTTCATAGAATTACCTCAATATTTAATAAATGGAATATAATCCTGACAGCTGGGAAGATAAACCAATTGAAGACTCGTGTAGCTATCAAAAGCACAATAATTAAGAAACCATATGGCTCAATTTTAAGATAGAGATTAGCAATATGTTTAGGCAGCAAACAGGCAACAACCCTTGAGCCATCAAGGGGAGGTATAGGGATTAGATTAAATATTGCAAGGATAAGGTTTATTATGATCCCCATAATAAGTATTTCAGATACAAAAATCTTAAGATGAAGTATTAAGGTGAGAATCAATGCAATTAGTATATTTGCCAGCGGTCCAGATATTGAGACCAGGAATGTGTCTCGTCTTGGATTTTTGAAGTGATAGGGATTAATGGGTACAGGCTTGGCATATCCGAATAAAAATGCTCCTCGGGTTGTAAAAAAGATTAACATTGGAAGCAGAATTGTTCCAAAGGGGTCAATATGCGCAATAGGGTTTAGTGTTAATCGTCCGGAAGCCCTAGGTGTGGGGTCTCCAAGTTTATCTGCTGTGTATCCGTGTGCGTATTCATGTATGATAACTGAAAAAAGCAAAATTACTATCAATCCTAGTGACATTTTTATTTAGTTTGATTGTTAACTTGAATATTTTTTGTTTTTGCGTTTTTGCCAGTGATTTTCTTTGTTCTTAAGTATGCGCTCTTAAACATTTTTTTTGCTTTTAATATTGCCTCTTTGGATAGATTATTATTTTCTGCCTGATAGAAATAAGCAGTTTTTTTATATCTTGGGTAAAGAACATTTTGGATGGCGTCTAGGTAGATACCGGCAATTTTTGGTTTATCAGTATTTATTTTTTTGATAAAATGTGGTATTAATTCAGAATCATTTTTAGCTATTTCAGTAAGAATAATAATAACGCTATAAGCTGCGTCATTGTCGATGTCTTTGAGGTGGTTTTCTAATGTTGGAACAATTTCGCTTCCACCACTTATTAATTTCCTATGAATATTTTGTTTTTCTTTAGCGCTGTATATTTCGTAGTCAGAAGTGAGCTGGTTTATTAACGAAAGAAAATTTTCAGTATCTTCTTTTAAAAATTTTTGGTTTACCCATCCCGATATATAAGGGTGGCCTTTAATCTTAACCCACCCGTCAACCGTTTTAATGAATGGTAGAATTGTTCCTCTAGGACATTGCCCGATTATTGCCGACTTTAAAGAAGGAAGATTTCGTAAATTGACTCCAGAAGCGGAAACTTTTATTTTTTTCTTTTTTGACGGTTCGGCGAATTGTTCAGCCAAATAACAGTAAAAATTTTTTGGCAGGATTATTTTTGCCCAATCAAATCTTTTTTTTATTACTACTACCTTTTCGTTTCTAGACAAGGAACCTAGCAATTGAGCAGATGTTGTAGAATCAGCACGAATATTTATATTGTCTTTAGTGACAGTATAAATATTCGAAGCCAAGCAAGGTATGCTGTAAAGTATGGTTAACACAAAAACAAAAAAGATGTTTTTCATTTCGGAAATTACTATTTCTTTGTTGTTTTTGTGGTGCTTTCTTCACTAGATTTTTTATCTTCTTCTTTAGACTTTTCTTTCTTGATCGCTTTAAGTTTAACTATTTTTATTTTTGGTAAACCGAGCACACGGTTTCCTTCTATCCATTTCCCTTTTTCTTTAAGCCATTTTATTCGTTCAGTACGTTTCATTACTGATCTGGTGCCGCCTAGTTTTTCAGTTCGCTTTAATGATGGGTGCAGAGCCATTATAACCTCCTTAAAATGCAATCTTTGTATTTTTTTTTCAGACACTCCATTCTTTTTGTTGCTTCACCTTTGTTGCTAAATCCGCCTACATAGACAACCACATATTTTCCGCTTTTGCGTATCAAAACCGGATATCCAGTTTTTTTTAAGTTTGCTGCTTCTTTTTGCGCAGCATTTTCTTTATGAAAACTAGCAATTTGGATGTGATAGCTATCGTTTATTTTTTCGGTATTTTTTTTGTCTACTTTTTTTTCCGGCTGTTTCAGATTGCTTTGTTGCTTGGATAGCTCTGGGGATGATTTTTTTGAATTTTGGATGTTGTTAGTTGTCGTTGTGGCTATCGATTTATTAGTGTGAAGAGCTATTTTTTTACCATTTTCTACTCCCAGCGAGAAAAACACAACAGAAAGGATAATAAAGACTATGCTTAACAGAATAAGGGTGTCTAAAGGCAAGATAATTTTAAGCCTTTTTTTTTGGCTGGTGGCGTTTTTTTTGAGGCCAAAAAAATACAATTGCTCATCTTCCATGGGCTTATTATAGCTTGAAAAGGACGTAAAATCAAGCTTAGCTTTCTTTTTTGAATATAAGAGCCTAGACTAGTCTTTTTGAGATGTTTTTTAGCGATGGACTATGATTTTAATATTTTTTGAACGCTTTTTCTTTTAAGAATTTTTAGGAAAATATCTACAATTTTTGGGTCAAATTGTTTTCCTTTTTGTTTTTTAAATTCCTCTTCAATTTCCTCTAATGTTTTTTCTTTGCTGTAAGGACGCCCAAAATACATTGCGTCAAAGGTGTCTAGTATAGAAAGAATCCGTGAACCTAGGGGTATCTTTTCTTTTTTAAGGCCCGAAGGGTATCCTTTTCCGTCGTATCGCTCATGGTGATGTAGTATTATGGGGATGGCTGGTTTTAAAATTTCAAGATTTTTAATTAGCTCTATACCTTTTCTTGGGTGCTTAGAAATTAGTTTAAATTCATCATCAGTCAGTGGTTTTTGTTTCTCAAGTAAATTTGAGGGAACTTGAATTTTTCCGGCGTCGTGCAGTAATGCCGCATGAACTAAAGATTTTGTTTCCGCATCCGACAGTTTCATGGCTGTACATATGTTTTTAATTAGGCGGGATATAGTTTTTGTGTGTAAGTAGGAAGTTGGTACGTATTGGTTAAGAAATTTAGATAAATATTTTATGTGGTTTAACATAATTTTCTGCTGCTCGTGATATAAGGAAAATACTTTTAAACTGAGACTTACTTCCTCACATAACGAGAGGAAGTGAGCCTTTTCTGTTTCGGTGAATAGCTTTAGTTTAGAATCACGTTTTACATAAATGCCGCCTAAAGTCTCTGAAAATATAAATGGGCAAATAAGTCGGTTAGAAAAAATCATTTCGCGTTCCTGTTTTATTATTTCCTTTTCAACGCTTGTAAGGATTGATTTGCCACCCTTTTTTAAATATTGTTGTTTATTTTCTATGCGTACCTTTAAAAACCCTTGGAATCCAATATTTTTACATATCAGAGTTACTTTTTCGGCATTAAACGTTTTTCGATAAAGGCGGCAGATTCCTATTGCAAAGCTTTTAAGGTCAGCAAAAGATGTGGTAAGACGGTAGACAGTATGGTAGGAGGCAAATCTTGTTTTGTGTCGTTTTATACTCATATGTTTTTTGTGAGTTGTTTGTGTAGCTCCTTAAGACTTTGAGAAATTATCTTAGTTGAAGCAGTGATTGGCATAAAATTTGTATCACCTAGCCAGCGTGGGACAATATGGAAATGAATATGATTATCAATCCCGGCTCCAGATACTTTCCCGATATTAATACCAATATTGAATCCCGCAGGTCTTAAGGTTTTTTTTAATATTTTTTTCATTCGGATTAAACTTTTGTTTATATCAATTAATTCTTGATCAGTCAAGGCTTCTAGCGTTTTAATGTGACGATTGGGTACCAATAATGTATGTCCATTATTGTACGGAAAAATGTTAAGAACGGCAAGACAATATTTTGCTCTAAAGATAACAAAGTTTTTATTATCCTGTTTTTTATTATGAATTTGGCAAAAGATACATCCCTTTTTCTTTTTTTGTGTGATATATTTTATTCTCCATGGGGCCCAAAGCTTATCCATTTTTTATAATCTTTCTTTTAATTTTTCCGTTCGTGAGTTCTATTACGCCATAGGAAGTATAAGGAGCATAGAATGTGTCGGTTGGTGATCCAGGATTAAAAAAGAGTTGTCCGTTAATTTCCTTGTCAAGTGACCTGTGGGAATGGCCAAAAATAAATATATCGATTTTTTCATTATAAAAGGAAAATGTTTTTTTAATTTGCTTAGGGGTGTCATTGGGCTTGCCGTATCCGTGAGTAATGCCGATGGTAAGTTTATCAAGCACGATAACTTGCTGTTTAGGAAGAGCTTTCTGTATGGCTACATCGTCCATATTACCACAGACTCCGTAAACTTTAGTAATTTTTTTTAATCTTACAAGAGTAGCATAGGAAGTAAAGTCTCCAGCGTGTATACAGCAATCGCTAATCCTTGCTTCTTTTTCGATTATCTTGGGGAGTCTATCGGCGGTAGTAGGTATGTGAGTATCAGAAATTACTAGAATTCTCATTATCTATAAAACTCTATTTGTTAATTATTTTTTTATGTGAGCCGACTAATGGTTTATTGTAAATACTAAAAAGACGATTGACTTCGTTGACATCCCAAATTAACACTTTGTTGTTTTTAGCAATAGTGCGTGCTGTAGGTGGAAGAATCCCTAGTGATACGAATATTTTTTTTACTTGTTTTCCTCTAACCGCGGAGCTTTTCTCAATGAAATCAAATATATCACTCTCTTGGGCGTCATTCTCTTTAATTCCAGCAAAAATAATTCCTTTTCCTTCTCCAACAAAAATGTGGAAATCTTTTTCAGGATAAGAAATTATCTTTGTCCTTTTTATTAACGGGAGACTGTATTTTGCTTTTTCTAGCTTAATCTTGTCATTTTGAAATGCCAAAAATAATTGAATCATTTTTTTGATCTTGCTTTTGAAAAAGTCCTCCTTGAAGGTGATGATATTTTCTCGTATTTTTTGCCTGTAGAGTGATATCCGGCGAGAAGGATTGAGTATGGGAGGTAAACAGTAGAAACGGAACACACAATTAAGCCAGAAAGAGAATAAAGGGTCATTAATCTTATAAATTGTTCCCAAGTTTTCAATGTAATTCAAATCGGAAAGTATTTGCAGCCTAGCATTTAGCATTCTGGTGCTCCAATTTAGTATGCCTAGTAGCTCGTTTTTTCTCAAGTATCCTTCACTTAGCGCTGTTAGTAGTTGTATTATTGGAAAATAGGTTTTTGTTTTTTCTTTGATTGAGTTAATTTTTTTAGAAAACTTTTGGAAAAAAAATGTTTCTCTGTGGTAAAGAATATCTCGTACGATGGAAATTATTGAATCTTCCTCGCTGTCTGGGTGATAGCTACTTTGTATTGCCTTGGCTAGGGTAGGATAGTAGGTTAAGTTGTTTCCAGCAATTTCAGAAAAAAAGGAAAGAAAAAATGGCGACGGAGAAAATGGAAATATTAGTTCTTTTAGGTAGAGTAAATTGTCTAAGGAAGGTGTTCTAGATAGTGTTATTTTTTCAAAATTACCGAACAATAAGTTTAAATCCCCTGAAAGAATCTTGTCAGCGCTTTTATGGTTAATAGTAGATAAGATTATCATGCAATTTCTTTGAAGTGTGATGAATTTAGCGAAGTCTTGGTAAAAATTGTTAAATATTTCCTTTAAGTCAATAAAATCTTCAATGATCAAAATACATTTATTTTTTGTCTCATTACTGAATTTATTAATTGTTTCTAGAATATCTAAGAATGAAGTATTTGTTTTTCTGAGCTGGTTTTTTATGTAGGTTACTGTTGATTTTAAACTAACAGCAGAATTATTGATTAAGGTATCTAGATTACTACTTGAACCAGTGTAATTGCCTAGCAAGGAAAGTGCAGTAGCTTTTAGAAATTCTTTTTTATCTGCGCAGGATGCGGATACATGGATGTAGGTTGTATTGTCTATTTTGATAGAAGTAATATAATTTTCTAAGAGATGAGATATCTCAGATGTATCTTGCCCAATTAAAACTATATTTTGCCTGTATCCTTGAGAGAAGGCTTTTATCCGCTTAACTAACGGGAAAAGCATATTTGGTTGTAATTTATTTTTATTCATGAAACTAATTACTAATGTATTTTAATGGATTTTGCGGAATATGGTTTTTTCTTATTTCAAAATGCAAAACGGGCTGGTTGTTACTATTAGAAGCTAAACGACCGATCAAATCCCCCTTTTTTGCATAATTGTCCTCCTCAACTAAGGTAATGCTTATGTTAGCATAAATTGTGTAAAAACTATAGTCATGTTTTAAAATGATAGCCTTACCCCACCCTTTAAGATTACGCGCAAAAACTACTTTTCCGCTTAAAGCGGCATGAACATTCTTATTGCTAGTATTTAAGCTAATATCTATTCCATTATTTGCCAGATTCTTTGTATTCTCGCCAAAAAAACTTATTATTTCGCCATTAACCGGAAAAATAAAGGATTTTTTATTTTTTGTGGTGCGGTATTGAGGGATGTAAATTATTTGGCCAATTTTTAGATCTTTGGGGGAAGTAATTTTATTTTTTTTCATCAATTCGCTGATGCTGGTTGAGTATAGTCGGGATATTTTCCATAAGGAATCTCCCTTTTTAACATAATGGGAAATAGTACTTTCTTTGAGTATGGAGCTAGGATAAAATTGTTGAGAAGATGATTGAAGTGCTGGGCCAGCTGAAACACACGAAGTAAAACCAATGGTTATAAATAAAAGAAATATATTATTCATTTAAAAAATACAACAGTTAAAAAAGGATTAATAGACATATTATCTTAAAGTGTAAATAAAGCAATAAGAATAATTTAGCTAGTTTTAAGTAGCCTACATTGCTTTATTTTTCAAAATAATTTTTTTTAGCGTCAACAACATGTGTTCATAAATCTAGCCTACAAGCGGGCGAGCGGAATCGAACCGCCGTTACTAGCTTGGGAAGCTAATGTTCTACCATTGAACCACGCCCGCATGCTTTGTAATTATACTTAATCTGAAAGATAAATATCATTTTCTAGATAAGGAAAATATATTTGTTATAAACAATTGGGAACCAAACACTTATCAAAGTAGATTACATTCCTCGGTAATTTTTAGAGAGCAAAAATCACCGCACATTGAACATGTGCTTTCGGAAGATTTTATTTTTTTTCTGTATTGTTTAGCTTTATCAGTGTCGATGGTTTTTTCAAGTATCTTGTCCCAGTTTCGCTTAGCTCTGTAGCGTGAAAGGAGTTTATCTTTTTCCCATTCATCTTTGAAGCGCAAAACGTTAACAGAGTGAGCAGCAATACTTGAAGCGATAACACCATCCTGGATGTCGTCAGATGTTGGGTGTCGGAGGTGTTCAGCCGGAGTTACTACACATAAGAAATCGGCACCGTAAAATGCTGCGATTGCTCCGCCGATGGCTGAAGTGATATGATCGTATCCAGCAGCGATATCTGTAGTTAGCGGGCCAAGAACATAGAAAGGGGCACCATGACAGTACTTTTTCTCGAGCATCATGTTCATTGGTATTTCGTCTAACCGAATATGACCAGGTCCTTCCACCATCACCTGAACTCCCTTTTTTCTGCATCTTTTTACTAACTCTCCCAGAGTGCGTAATTCAAGTATTTGTAATTTATCGGTAGAATCAGCGATTGCACCTGGACGTAAAGCGTCACCCAGGCTTAAGGTAATGTTATAATCTTTAGCTAATTTAAGTATTTTATCAAAGTTGTCGTAAAACGGGTTTTCTTTTTTGTTTGCGGACATCCAACGAGCAAGCAGTGCTCCTCCTCTACTTACAATTCCCCCCACTCTTCTTTTTTGTTTTAACATTGAGATTGCTTTTCTTAAAATTCCCGCATGTATTGTAAAGAAATCAATTCCCTCATCAGCTTGTTTTTTTAAAACGCTAAAAATATCCTCGAAAGTAATATCCTCAATTTCTTTTTTTTTATTTTTTGCAGCAATAACTGCTTCGTATATTGGAACAGTACCTAAGGGGACGGGGCATTTTTTTAATGTTTGATTGCGTAACTGTTGAAAATTATCAGCAACACTTAAGTCCATAATAGTATCTGTGTTGTATTTGCAGGCTCGAAAAACCTTTTTTAGTTCTACTTTAGTATCAACTTCCTTAGTGGATAACCCAATATTCGTGTTTATTTTAACTTTTAATCCTGTACCTATAGCGCATGGGTTAGGGATATTTCTTTTCTTATTCAATGGAATAACAATTTTTCCGTTATCTAATTGTCGTCTTAGAAAAGAAATGCTGACTTTTTCTTTTTTTGCTAAATGGCTTAAGAAGCTTTTACTAAACATTTTTTATATTGGTTTATGGTAGTCTTAATTCCCTTATTAGTTAAGATTATCCCCTGGCAAAGTGCTATGTTTTGAATGTTTGCCTTAGCTAATGAGTGTACATTATACAGATTTATGCCGCCGATAGCAAATATTAGTTTTGAGGTGCTAGCACAAATAGCTTTTAATTTGTTAATACCCAATTGAGGTAAATGTTTTTTTATTTTTGTTGAAAATACTGGACCGATGCTTAAATAGTCTACGCATTCTTTTTGAAATAATTTAGCTTCGGATAAAGAATGAACAGTCTTTCCAATTAATGCATTTTTACCGATTATTTTTCGTGCGTTTATCGGAGAAATATCTTTATTCCCTAAATGTAATCCGTCCGCCTTAGATATACACGCAATATCGGCTCGGTTATTTACTATAAATATTTTTTTTTGTTTATGAACAATATGTGCGATTTTTATAGCGGTATCTTCTATCTCTTTATCATTGGCATTATTTATGCGTAATTGGAAAATATCAACACCATAATATGCTAATTTATCTGTTAGCAGAAAAATATTTTTATTAGCGCTGTTGATTATCCTCGTGTCGAGGATCACATAAAGGAGGCCAGGCTTTAGTAGCTTCTTTTTCCAGGGTGTATATCGCATATCTAATTTTTTTAATTGTCGGGACAGCTTTGGGTGTTATTAATTTAAACGTTTCCTCTAGCACTCTCAGTGCTTCCTTGGCTCTTTGTAAGTTAGCATACAAGATACTATTTAAATTCCTTCGTTTAATTTCAAGGCAATCTGTTTTTCGGCCAAGATCTTCTTTGGTGCAGCGGCTTAGAATAGACTTTTGAAGGATTATTTCTCTGTTTAGTGGGTCTAAAGCATGTCTTAGACGTCTTGCCTTTTTACGAAGAGAATCATTAGAGATAGCGAACCTAAATATATCTTCAGCGACACGCAATCCTTCCTTTGCGCGGTTAAAATTGGCATCGACAATTCTTAGTGTACCTCTATCAATTATGTTTTTTGATTTTTTCAATTATTTTACTAGTTGAGTATCCTGGTCTAATTTTTACGCGGTAAATTTTATTGGTAATGTCTGCGCCGATTATTTCGTTTTCCTTCCAGTCTCCACCTTTAACTAGAATGTCAGGCTTTAAAGCCTTAATCAATTCATAAGGTGTTTTTTGGTTAAATAAGATAATATAGTCTACTACGCCAATACTTTCCAAGATTGTTGCACGTGCTTTTTCGTTTAATATTGGGCGTTTAGGGCCTTTAATTTTTTTTACTGAATTATCGGAATTTAAAGCAACGATGAGAATATCTCCGGTTTTTTTTGCTGTTTTTAATATTTTAATATGTCCAGGGTGTATCAAATCAAAACATCCATTTGTGAAAACAATTTTTTTGTGCTTGTTTCGCATGTCTAAAACAATTTTTTTCAAAATTGTGATGTTTTTAATTTTACCCATTTTTTTCTGTAAAATATTGTTCAACTATTTCACAAATTATATGGCCGGACAACAAATGCATTTCTTGGATGCGTGGAGTATCAAAAGAATTAATTATCAAAGGTGTGTCCACTAGTTCTTTTAGTCTCCCTCCACCATGGCCTAAAAAGCCAACAGTTTTAACATTAGATTGTTTTGCTGTCTCAATTGCGTTAATGACATTATTTGAGTTGCCAGAAGTAGATATTCCCACCAAGATATCTAGGCTGGAAGCGAGTGCCTCTACTTGGCGAGAGAATATTTGTTCAAATCCGAAGTCGTTACCAATAGCAGTGATAGTAGATGTGTTTGTCGATAAGGCTATTGCCGGTAGAGACGCTCTGTTTTTTTTGAAGCGACCTATTAGCTCTGCGGCTAAGTGTTGCGAGTCTGCAGCGCTGCCGCCGTTACCCATAAATATTATCTTGCCATTATTTTTTAGTGATGTGATAAACATTAAGGCAATATCATCGATAACTTGACAACTATGCCTTAATGTTTCCAGAGTCTCAGCATGCTTGTCGATTGATGTTTTGATTGTCGGATTCATAAAAAATAGTTATTTAAAGAAAATCTTAGCCATTTCATATAATCGTAAATCTAAAGTTTTTAGTTTCTCGGTAGCTGCGCTCAATGGAACATCTACAATGTCGTTACCTTTAAGGCTGGCCATTCTACCAAATTTTCCAGATTTAATTAAATCGTACGCCATGATTCCGAAGCGTGTCCCCAAAACGCGGTCAAAAGCAGACGGAGAACCGCCACGTTGGATATGCCCTAAAACAGTGACCCTTGTTTCGAAACCAGTTTTTTGCTCAATTATTTTGCCTAATGCGTGTCCAATACCGCCTAAACGAACGTGTCCAAATTCATCCATTTTTTCTTCTTGAAGAAACAAGTCTTTGTCTTTAAAGGCAGCACCCTCTGATATTACAACAATACTGAATTTTTTGTTTCTTTGATGGCGCATTTTTAATGATTGACAGACTTCGTCGATATCAATCAGCAATTCCGGAATGAGTATATAATCTGCTCCGCCGGCAATTCCGGAATAAGCAGCTATCCACCCAGCATGTCTGCCCATAACCTCGACAACCATAACACGGTTGTGTGATTCGGCGGTTGTGTGGAGGCGATCTATGCAAGTTGTCACAATGTTTATTGCAGTATCAAAGCCGAATGTAAAGTCAGTTGCCCCAAGATCATTGTCGATAGTTTTAGGAACTCCAACAACATTTAACCCCTTCTCAAATAATTTAGTGGCTACGCCTAAAGTATCTTCTCCTCCAATTGCAACCAAGGCGTTTAGTCCTAGTTCATTAAAATTTTGAATAACCTTTTCAACTTCGCCTTCTTTTTTGCAAGGATTTGTTCTGGATGTGCCAAGGATTGTTCCTCCTTTTGGTAAGATTCCGGAAACAGAATCTAAGTCTAACGGCACATAATCTTTTTCTAACAAGCCTTTCCATCCATATTTTAAGCCGATAACCTCCTGGTTTTCACTGATTGCTTTTCTGACTACTGCCCTAATTACTGAATTTAATCCTGGGCAATCTCCTCCGCCGGTAAGAATTCCAATTTTCATTTTGTTCCCCCTTTTTGGTAGTGATATAGTTGTTTAATTATTACATCAAAGTATAGCCAGATGATAATTTCAAAATGCTTTAATTTAAAAACTGTTTCCTTGGTTTCTTGTAAGAATACTAGCTCTATTTTATTGCTTATATTTTAGCAGATTAGAGCAGTAGTCAAAAGAGCTACTCTTTTGTTATGAGTAATTGCGAAATGGTACTTTTGGCTCTTCTTTCTCTAGAGTTTTGTTTTTGTTGCCCAAAGAAACTTTTTTAATTTCTAGATTTACTTCTACTTGCTTATCCTCACCAAGGAGAGTGTTTATTTTTTCCTTTATTTTTTCTTGTATTTCCTTTGTGAACTCGACAAGATTTACTTCTGCGGTCAAAACTCCTTTAGTTGATACTTCTATTTTTTTCTTTTTTAATGATACTCTAGGCTTAATGTGTGATACCTCCGGTTTTTCTTCAAGCATTTTTTTTAGCATATCTTCAATGGCCAGGATAGTAATACTTACATTTCCTTGAGGTGTTTTAAAAGATATTGATTTATTTCTGTGGGATTTAAGAAATATTCTTTGTATATAGCGCAAACAAAGAAGGATAATAATGGTTCCAACGAGTAAAAAAGTAGTTTTTAGCAAAGGGTCTGCAATGATTTTAGATTCGAGCATGCCAAGTAGAGTCGGAATATCAGCTATATTCAAGGATATACCGATCAATAAAGTGCCAGAGACAATTGATAAGATAATGTATAGTAATGTTGTTAAGAGCCCCATTATCTACCTCCTTTTTTGTGTCTACTCATCTTGAGTTTTAAAAAATTTTTCTAAAAATCCTGTATCGTATTGACCTCTTCTGAAGTCAGGATTGTTTATTACTTTTTGACAAAAAGGAACAGTTGTCTTGACTGGTTCAATTAAGAATTCCGATAATGCTCGATCCATCTTTATTAGGGCTTCTTTACGTGATGGCGCAGTTGCTATGACCTTGGCAATTAAAGAATCATAAAACGGTGGGATGCGGTATCCTGAATATATATGGGTGTCAACTCGGATATCCTTGCCGCCTGGTGTATAGTAAAAATTAATCACTCCGGGTGATGGAAGGAAATTCTGATCAGGGTCTTCGGCGTTTATTCGGCACTCGATCGAAGATCCGTTTATCTTAATTTCATCTTGCTTTGTGTTCATTTTTTCTCCGGCAGCAAGGAGAATTTGTAATTTTACTAGATCTATTCCAGTCACTTCTTCGGTGATCGTATGCTCGACCTGTATTCGTGTATTCATCTCCATAAAATAAAAATTTCCTTGCTTATCTAAAAGAAATTCAATAGTCCCTACACTTTGGTAACCAATAAATTTTATTCCTTTGAGACATAATTCTCCTAAGCGCTTACGCATTCGAGGATTAACAGCTGGTGAAGGTGTTTCTTCAATTATTTTTTGATGTCGCCTTTGGATACTACAGTCTCTTTCGCCTAAATAAATAGCATTTCCATAGTTGTCGGCAGCGATTTGGACTTCGATGTGGCGAGGGTTTTCAATAAATTTCTCAATGTATACTTCTGAGTCACCAAAAGAAGCATTAGCTTCGTTTTGTGCGGTAAGTAAGGCGCTTACCAATCGAACATCGCTATGGCAAACACGCATTCCTTTCCCTCCACCTCCGGCTTTTGCTTTTATAATTAAAGGGTAGCCTATGTCTTCAGCTACTTTTAGAGCCTCTTCTTTATCCTGGATGTTTCCACTACTGCCGGGGATAAGGGGGATTCCTGCTTTCTTCATGGTCATTTTTGCCTGAATTTTGTCACCCATAAGTTTAATGCTTTCGGCTGAGGGGCCAATAAACTTTATTCCACAGGATTCACAAACTTCGGCAAAGTGAGGATTTTCGGCTAGGAATCCATACCCAGGATGTATAGCATCACTATCGGTAATTTCTGCAGCACTGATAATCCTAGGAATGTTTAAGTAGCTTTCAGCGGAAGGTGGCTTACCAATGCAAATAGCCTCGTCGGCAAATTCCAGATGAAGAGAATTTTTATCGGCTTCAGAATAAACAGCAACCGTTTTTAGACCTAGCTCTTTGCAGGCGCGGATAATTCGTATTGCTATTTCACCTCTATTTGCAATTAAAACTTTAGAAAACATATTTTATAGTGGGTCAATCCTAAATAGTGTTTGCCCGAATTCAACTGGTTCTCCGTTTTCTACGGAAACCTGGATAATCTTGCCACTGATTTCAGATTTTATTTCGTTCATTAATTTCATTGCTTCAATAATACATAAGACATCGCCGGGATTAACGTTCTCTCCCACGTTCTTGTAAGGATTTGCTTCTGGAGATGGAGCACGATAAAAAGTACCTACCATAGGAGATGTTATTTCTGCTAGGTTATCGGTTTTTAGTTCGGAGGTGTGATCTGGAATGTTAACAGATGGCTTAGGGGTGGTTATTTGTTCGCTGCAAACATTTTTTTTTAAACGAATACGTTTTCCTTCCTCTTCAATCTCTAATTCAGCCAAATTATTTTCATTCATAAATTCAATAAATTTCTTTAATTTACTTGCTTCCATAATAATCCTCCAGGTGTATCTTTTTTGATTTTACGTTTAATTACGTTTTCCCCGCGTATTCTTTCGTTGATGTATCAACCTTTATCGTGTCATTATTTTCGATAAATAATGGAACGTTAATAATGAGACCTGTTTCCAGCTTTGCTGGTTTTGTGCCGGCTTTTACTGTGTTCCCACGAATTCCGGGAGTAACTTCATCAACTTTTAATGTTATGTATGCCGGAAATTCCATGTCGATTAAGTTGTTATTGCAAAATACCCCAGAGAGCTCAAGATTATCTCGTAGCCAAATTTGGTTACCATTAATTCTTTCTTTGCTTAGTACAAGTTCTTCATATGTTTCCAGATCTAGAAAATGATATCCGGCACTATCAGCATAAAGATACTGCATTTTTCGTTTTTCCGTAAACATTTGCTTGATGTTATCGGAATCACGTAAAGTACAGTTGATAATCTGGGCATTTTTAATACTCTTAAGCTTGGCACGGCAAAAAGCAGGTCCTCTGCCTAATTTTGCGTGCTCACAAGTTAGTATGGTGTACAGATCGTTATTATATTGGATTACGTTAGATACTTTCAGGCTGCCGATTGAGATTGCCACTTAAAATCTCTCCTTTATTTTTCTTGACTAAAACCATATCTTCAATTCTAATTCCAAATTTATTACTAAAATATACTGCTGGTTCAATAGTTACAACCATTCCTTCTTTCAATATTTCTTTGTTTCCGGGAGCGAGTAATGGTAGTTCGTGTACTGATAATCCAACTCCATGACCAAGACTATGGCTAAAATTTTTTCCCCACCCTTTTTTCTCGATAACTATTCTGGCTGCTGTATCAATTTCCTCTGCGGTGACACCTTCTCGTATTTTTTTTATGCTCGCTTCTTGTGCCTCTAGGATTACATCGTAGATATTTCGTAAATGAAGTGGTATTTTACTCCAAAAAAATATCTTTGTCAAGTCAGCGCAATATCCATAATATCTTGAGCCTAAGTCAATTAGGAAAAAACTTTTACCCAGCTTCTCCTTTTTAGGGAAATGATGTGGTAAGGCACTATTTTTCTCAGATGCGACAATGGTGCTAAAAGCAATTTCGTTGTCGCCTCTAAGTCTTAAAAAGCGTTCAATTTCGATAGAAAGTGTTTTTTCGGTCATATTAGGTTTAACAATGTTTTTAATAAAGCTGAATGCTTCTTTGCTTATTTGGACTGATTGTCTTATTAAATCTATTTCTTTCTTGCTTTTTATCATTCTTATTCTTTTGACGAGGTTGTAAGTTTTTAAAAAAATAATATTATTTTCAACTAGCTTGCTATTTAAATTTAATTGTTGTTGGTATGAAATATTACTTTGTTCGAAGCCAACTCTTTTATATTTATACTTTTTGAGTGTTTGAACTAAGGCGGTGGCTAAATTTTCTCCGTTGCCCAGGACAATTATCTTGAGATACGGGGTTTCTTGAGTGTAATCCTTGTAGAGAGGGCTGATGAATAGGATTAGCTGCTGATCGCAAGTAGCGAGAAGCTGTCCGTTAATATTTCTATATTCTGTAAGATAAGCTATGTTTTCCGGGTTAGAAACAAGCAGAGCATCTAGTTGTAGTTTTTTCAACTGCTTTGCACATTTTTGAATCTTGTATTTCACCTTATTGTTTAGGATGTTTGATCAGAGAAATTGCCGCGTGTAGTGCAAGTAGGTAGCTTAGTTTTCCTAATCCGGCTATTACTCCGATGACAATGTCGCTTGTCAATGATTTTTTACGGAAATCTTCTCGCTTGTAGATGTTTGAGAGATGAACTTCTATAGATGGTTTGCCCGTAGCCAATAACGCATCACGTATTGCTACAGAAGTGTGTGTGTATGCAGCGGGGTTTATAAGCAAGAAATTATAATCTAAATTAGTTATAGCGTTAATTATTTTTTCTTCAGAATTAGATTGAATTATTTTTAAGTCAATGTTGTGTTTAGAGGCCTCCTTTCTCAAGCTGTCGTTAATATTTTTTAGGGTGCATGTTCCATAAATGCCTTTCTCCCTTTTTCCTAGAAGCTGTAAATTGGGGCCATGAATTACTAAAATTCTACTTTTTACTGATTTTTTCATCAATTGATGCCTCCTCAATTAACATTATTGGTATTTCATCTTTTATTGGGTATTTTCTGCCACATTCTTCACAAACAAGATAGCCATTTTTTAGAATGACGTTTGTTTTGCATAGCGGGCAAGCCAAAATTTTCAAGAGGTCTTTACTTATCATTCTTTTATGGCTTTGGCGTATATCATCTTTAGATTAAATAAGTACTCATCGAGCAGCTTTTCTTCGTCTTTTGAGAGATTATTTTTTGTTTTTTCTTTAATTATTTCCAAGGTATCAATTAGGAAGCTAGCTTGATTATGGTTTTTTTCTGTTTTTTTTGTTAGCGGGTTCTCAATCTTGCCTAGCGCAATCATTGCTTGCATACCTAGGGATGAAAGGAATAAAGCAAATGTAGGTTTCTGAGGTCCTTTTGTGTTGTTTTTCTTATCCATTATTTGTGAAGTTACTCTAATTTACAATGATTTAACCCTAATTTTACTACCAGATTGGTTAATATGCAAATAGTTTAAAATTTATTGGAAAATGATTCCAGCGTGTCCGGACATAAAAGGGTGTTTCTTGTCAGCTATTGTTCTAACCTTATATCCGTTAACTCGTGTTTTTTTGATGCCAGTCATTTTTAAGTAATTAAGCAAGATAAGAAGCGAAGCTTCTCCGAGCATTTGAAGCTTTTCGGTTTTTATCTTTTCAATAATATAGTCATCGTTTAAATTTATAATTGCATCAATCAGCAGTCTGTCTATTTTTCTGACAGTAGCTTCCGAATTAGATGTGGCTAAGTCGGCTAAAGCGATCAGCAAGGTGTCGTTATGTGTATGTTTTAAAGCTTCAAACATTTGAGTTGATATTTCTCGGTATGTGCCTAAAGAGCAGTTCTGGCATTTAATTAGTGTTAACTGTGATTTTTTAAAAAAATGTTGCAAGGTAGATAACATTTTTTTAGAAATATACTCTTGGCTGCCAGATAAGGGATATTTTTTATTACTTAGTATCGCCTTGGTAAGAGTAGCGTCAAGCTTTGCTTTGTTGAGGGGTATTGATAATTGTTTGCGGTTTGACAGAAAATAATTAGCTGAATGAATATTTGCGTATTTAGGGCTTAAGATTATTATTTTTTGTCTAGGGATGATTTTTCCAATAGTTGTCGTTATTAGTTCGTGAGATGAGGGGCATTCACTATAAGGCAGGAGTATTGCTTTGGCGGAAATCCTTGATGAGCCCTTGTTGATTGCTACATTTAATTTAACCGATGTTTTTTCATTAAAAGATTTGGATGTGTTTAGCTGTGGTTGCTCGGTATTCATCAGAACTAGTCGTTTTTAAAGTATATTGATATGTTAAATCGCAGATAAGAATATTGTTTTAGTTCTTCTGGAAATTCTGGAAACGGGGAAGATTCCCCAACGCTTTTTAAGGCGATTTTTTTCAAAACATCACTAGCAACTGATTTCTGGTCAAAAGCAATATCTTGGAGTAATCCGCTGGCTAAGACCATGAAATTGATGAGGACCTCTCCTTCTCTTTTGCTATTGTAGTTATGGTAAGCGTTAGCTTTTATTTTTTCTCTTATTAACCGGTAATAATTCATGTATGCGTCATTCTTTTCCAGTTCGTGGTTGCTCGGTGATGTTTCTGAAAAGAATACATCCTTTATATTTTTCTGGGATATCTGTAGTTTTTTAAGCAAGGATGGTTTATTTTTCTTGTTTAGATCATCAACAAAATTTTCCAGATACGGAAGTGGTTTTATGTCTTGCACGTTCAAAGGTTTGTTTTTTGTTATTTTTTTCATTGTCTCGGGTGTGAGCTCAATCTTTGTTGTTCTTGAGTTAGTTGTTTCTTCTTTTTTGAGAATCTCATTTAAAGAAATGCCGTACTTAATAAATAACAGGCTATGGATAGAGAGGGATAGTACTAATGCTAGGTACCAGTAATTTTTCATATTATCACTACATTGATAATGCTTTTAATAATTTTCCAAGTAGTATATTATTTACTACTATGCCAGATGTATAATACTAGGCAAATAAATGAATCTTGTTAATATTGAAGATTAGAGAAGAAGTTTTTTAAGGTATAGAATGATTTTTTAGGTGTGCGCTTGTTTATTCCGTTTTCCATTTCCTTGCTTAAGCTGATGATGCCAAACCATTCTTCATTCATATTTAGGTTATTGTCTGAGCGAATATCAAAGAAATATGCACCATGTGACCATCCTGCTTCTTGATTGTGAATTTTCCAATCATCAGCATATCCTTCATTATGCTTCCACCATTCATCAGTCCACTCGAAAGAACATCCCCCAATACAATTTCCAGCCTTGTTTCCGCTGAGAGTAGTATTCGCATATAGTTCCTTCCATTGAGCAAGCAAAAAATCTGATTGAATATCTTGGTTTTCTTCTTTCTTATATGCATCGAAAGATTCACACCCGAATTCAGAAAGAATAATTGGCTTATTGAATGTATTCCTGATGGTGTTAAACAAATTACCGAATGTTTTTCCACGGTAGATGATTATTGCCAGAATATCAATGTCATTGCAGGTATTTGCAGCTACTCCTAAAAAGTTAGCTTCTCCGTTTCCTAAGGCGACTGGATGTGATTTGTCGATTGCTTTAATACTAGAAGCAATCTCGTTTACGAAGGAATAGTAAATTTCTGCTCTTTTAACTTGTTTTTCGGCAGGTTGCTCGATCTTTTCAATTTCCGGAGAAGTCCAGAAACCAATTTTCCCGGAAAATGTGTAGTTATTTTCATTCCCCAACATCCACATCAGGAGTCCTTTTTCATCTTTTAATGCCTCGACGATGGTGAGCATTTTTTGTTTAACGCTTTCTTGAAAATTTTTGTCAGCGTAGTTAGCTCTTGGGTAATTCCATAATCCTAACCAATCACTAACAATGGTGTAAATACCGAAGTTTTCGTACATTTCTCGGATAAATAATTTTACTTTGTCTAGATCTTTACTCGTTGTGTAAATCCGAACACAATTGATTCCTGCTTTTTGCATTAGCTTCCCATCGACCAACCAAGGTTTACTTTCATCTTGAAAAAAATCATAGGTGTATCCTTTGCCGATTGGGGTGGGGTTGTATCCGACTCCTTTGGCGAGGAATGGTTCTTTCCCTACATACAAAGTGTATCCACCCTCAGAGGTAGCTTTTATGACTATTGGCCCAGCAGGAGGTGTTATTTGTTGGTTTTGAGCAGTAAGTAAATTATTTGCTATAATTTTTTTGTTGTTTTTCAATAGATTGCCATCACATCTAGTTTTTCCCATCCAGAACAGCACTATTCCTAAGATGATTAAGAAAATTACCAATAAGATAAAGCTTAACAGTTTGTTCTTTTTGTGTTTAGATAGTCCCATTTATTTATGTGCTTTTTGTGATGTAAAAGATTATTTTTCTACAACTATTCTTTTACGTATTTAAGCTCGTCTAAGTAGAATACTATTCCCTCAGGGTCGTTTACATCAATGTTAGTAGCCCAACAAAATCCTCCAATAATATAGGAAAGATCGCGTCCACGTAAATCAATTTCGTATTTTGTCCATTCTTTTGTTAATTGAACAGGGCCGATGCTCGCAGAGTCAGAATCAATATGTTCACCGCTAGCAATGCCACCAATTTTAAATTCAGTGATTATTTCTCCACCCTTGTCGCCACGCGCCCAAAAGGTAATTTTGTCTGCTCCTTGAAGATCGAATCCTACGCCAGGGATAGTTCCCCAGTTGTTTGCTGGATTCTGCCAATAAATTCCGGCCCAACGTGTTCCAGAGTCATTCTTGTATTCAACTCTCATGCAGGTATCTCCACTAAATGGGTAATTCTTCCAATTAGTATCCATTCGTAAATCTCTAGCCGCAGTTGTTGGCATCCATCCGCTAGGGGTAAAATGATTGTCTAGGGATCCGCTGTCTGCGTATACGTAAAAAGGGAAATTTACCGCAGACTCTTTCTTTTTTAGATCAGCAATGTAGGTGTATTTAATATCATCTAGGTAAACTGTTTGCTTTCCGTTTGCCTGATCTGCATTAAAAATGATAGCTAATCCTCCATTAACATTGGTTAGGTCTTTGTCGGCTAGATTAATCGAATATTCTTGCCAGTCGTTAGTTAGTTTTATAGGGTCAATTTCTACATTGACAGTGTCGGGAAATGCTACTGGTTCGCCGGTAACTGCGTTGGAGGTAATTCCACCTACTTTTATTTTAGTGATTACTTCTCCGCCTTCGGCACCTTTAGCCATAAAAGTTAACTCATTGTAGTTGCTCAAGTCAAAACCGCTATCCCTTCCACCCCAGTTATTTTGAGAAGATTGCCAATAAATTCCGGCCCAACCATTATTTTGTGATTTTTTAGCAGTGTAGACTATCTTTATAGAAGTTGCCCCGGAAGATGCTTCGTTGGTTGCCTGGTCGTTAAATTGAAGGTCATTATTATCACCCATCCATCCACTAGGAATAAAATGGTTCGAAGGAGAATTTTTATCAGAATAGACATAAAAGTCTTCAACATCCTGGCATACAGCGGAGAAAGAAATTCCGCTAACCAAGAGAAATGCAAATGCACACACAGTGATAGTTAAGCCGCTTAGCTTACGCATGTAAACCTCCTTTATTTATACTGTTAATCATTTTCGTTCCAAAGCCGTTTGTAAGTAAAATAAGAATCTTTAAGCTGGCGCAGGTAAGGAGATTCGTTTCCCTCCCCTTGACTGCACACTCCTAGCCATTCCTCATGCATATACCCATCTAAAAAAGGACCAGTAAATAATCCTTTTTTATCATGGTGGGCAGGCTCATAGGCCTTCCACCATTCATCAACCCATTCAAATGCAATTCCGCCAATAGCATTTCCTGCACCATAGCCAGAAGAGTTACAGACAATATCTTGCCAACAAGCTTCATGATAATTGGCTTGATATTTTTCAGCTTCTTCCAGGGTGTATCCTCTAGCGTAAGAAGGGGCTCCGTATTCGGTAAGCATTGCTGGTTTTCCTGTAGCCTCTTTTACTTCATCCCAGATATCTAAAAAGCCGTATTGCCCTCGATATGCATTAGTTCCGAATATGTCGATGTCCGGACAATTTTTTGCAAAAATATCTAAGTATAAAATATCTCCAGAGGAGATAGCAACTGGTCTTTTTTGTGGATCCAGAGTTTTAATTAAGGAAGCAACTTTGTTGGCGAATTTAAAAAAACTTTCTGGCTTTTTATCAGCGTTGCAACCCAATCCATAAACATTTTCATTTCCCAGAAGCCACATTAAAACGTAAGGTTCGTCTTTAAAATCCTCAACCATTTTTTTTACGCTTTCTATCATATTTTTTTGATGTTCGGGGTTATCGTAATCTGTTCCTTTTTCCCAGCCCGCTTTACTTCCGATAGCGTATTTTCCTAAAAAATCGCCTATTATTATATATATACCATATTTTGCATGCATTTGTCGAATAATTTTTTGATTTAACTCAAATGGTTGGTGATAGAGACGTAAGGTATTGACCCCCATGTCGTTAAGAAGATAAAAATCACCTACAATTTTCTCATTTTCATCCTTTACGTTATTTTTATTTTCATCAACCCAACTTTCATATGGAGAGTCAATTATGCCATTGTTATTTAAATCTTGCGTTGACCAGTTTTGCATAGTTCCTTCATCTGGTGATTCTCCAACACGAGTTGGACCATAAGTAATTCCTTTAATTATGAAAGGCTTATTATTAACGAGTAACTGCCAGTTTCCGTTTTGGTATTCGACGAGCTTCACAGATTTTCCTTCTGTTTCCTTAATTTTCCTTGTTTTATTTTTTCTATCACTGCACATCTTTGAGCAAGTTAAATTATTGTAAGCACTGGCAAGTTTATCTTTAAGAGAAACTTTTTTTAAGATACCAGGGTTTACAATAAATTTGTCATTCCGGACATTGTTGTCGTAGCCATTGATAATCTTTATTTTTGCATTTTCTAATTTAAGTCCTAGTTTAGGGTATTTTTTTAGTAAATATTTTATCCGGTACAGGGAAGCCTTACCGACGTACCACGGTGTATGCCAATATGTCCAGCTATAGCTATCAGGAAAATGAACTAATATTGCATAGTATGCTTTAATTGCCTGTTTTATTAATCCGCTTTTCTCTAGAATCTCGGCGATATAAAATTGTTTTACGGCTGGAGGTTCCGAAGCTACATTCCATTTGTAAAAAGCTGTGTTTAAGTCACGAGAGTTTAGTATTTCCCAGTGATTAATCTTAAATAATTTTCTTTTTAATTTGATATATTCCGGATCAAATTTTATGGAAGAAGTGTTTGGGTATATTCCTTCCCCAATAGCTTTAGATAGTTTAATTGGGTCCTCTACTATATATTTATAATTTTCTGTTCCTATATTAGTAAATTTTCCGTATTCAGAGTATTTAACCGGAAATTCTGTTCCCTTATCATAAAGAGTTACCTTAGTGATTGTTGTTTTGTCTAGTGTGTCATTGTCTTCCCTTACTTCTCCGGTTTCTAGTTTATTTAAAGTTATCTCTGACTTTTCTTTGATCGACCAATACCATCCACGAGGATCAAAGCTTTGAGCGAAAGGGTACGCAGCTATCACCTTTTTAAATACATCTTTGGCTTCGTTTATTTTCCCATCGCGCATTAGCGCTTCTCCTTTGATGAAATAACAAGTTGCTACATTGTTCATTATCCTGTACTTATCTTCTTCTCCCTTTGAGGGGAAGTTGTTTAATGATTTTGCAGATGCATTAGCAATCTCGGAAAATTCAGAAATACATGAATCTGTGATTTTATAAACATCGCTAAACTGTCGTTCTCCTAAGATGGCCCATCCTTTGTTTACATAGTCTGATGCATCTTCGGAAAAAACCGTTCCAATTGTCAGCCAACAAAAAATAAGTAATATCGTTGCTTTTCTCACACTATTTCTATTTTTATTTTTTTGTGTTTTCATTTTTTTTATTTATCCGACCATTGCTCCTGCAGTTATGCCTTTAATTATTTGTTTTTGCATTCGTAAGTAAAGCATAATGATCGGTACAGCGGCAATAGCCAAAGAGGCCATCAATAGAGTGTGTTGGATGATATTTTGGTTGTAAAAATCCATTAAGCCGACTTGAAGAGGCATCATGCTGTTGTCAGTAAACATCAAGGAAGCAAGAACAAATTCATTCCAGACGGTAAGAGAGTTAAAAATAATTACAACAGCAAGAGCTGGGGCAACTAGTGGTAGACCGACGTTCCACCAAATTTGTAATTTATTGCATCCGTCGATTTTAGCCGCGTCTTCAAGATCACGAGGAAGTTGGTCAAAAAAAGTCTTTAAAAGATAAATACTCAAAGAAAGCCCCATATTGGACATTGCCATAATATACCCAGTGCGATTTACCAGATGAAGTTTATTAAGAAGAATGTAAACTGGCACAAATCCGGCAGGAAGCGGGATCATCATCGCCGTCAAGAACATAAAGAATATAATATTTTTTCCGGGAAAATTTAAACGGGAAAAAGCAAAAGCAGCTAAAGAGGAAACGATAACTATCAAAGATACTGTAACAAAAGTGTAAAATACACTATTTAAAAAATAAAATCCCAATTTTCCTTCGGTAATTGCTTTTTTATAATTTTTCCAATTAAGAGAAGAAGCAACCTTTAATCCATGGTCTTGGCGAAACTCTCCTTCGGTCTTAAATGAAGCGTTAATCATCCAAAATAACGGACCGACGCAGCTTAACGCTACGCTTAATAACAAAGTATGCAGAATAACCAGAAATATAATTTTTTTAGCGCGGTAATACACCCCAACGACTCCTTATCCATTTAGAGACATTAAACATTCCGAATGATACTGCCACAAGCATAGCTCCAAGAACTATTCCTTCGGCGCAAGCTAATCCTACCTGGCTTCCTCGCAGATGGTTGTATATTCTCATCACCGGAACCTCGGTTAAGCCTCCTGCACCTCTGGTTAAAGCTAGAATCATGGCAAAAGCTTGCATTGTTCCCAGAAGTGTAAGCACTATAACTAGAGACACAACTGGCATTAAAAGAGGTAAAGTAATATTGCAGAAAGTTTGCCAAGGGTTGGCTCCGTCTATTTTTGAAGCTTCATATAATTGTTCCGGGACAGTTTGTAATCCAGCTAGAAAAATAATGAATGCCCACCCAAATCCTTTCCAACAATGGACCAAAGCAGTTGTTAACAAAACGCTATTTTTCCCCAGCCAGTCTTGGGCGATAAAGCCTAAATTTATCTTTTCCAACCATTGGTTAAGAATACCCGGGTTAGAGATAAGTAGCTCTCTCATTAATAAACCGATAATTATCTCGGAAAGCACAGGAAGGATAAAAAAAACTACCCGATAAATTTTACCGGTTTTAATTGCTTTATCCACTCCCAATGCTAATGTAAATGCGAGTATGTTTTGAAAAGTTAACGCCCAGAAAGTAATAAATCCTGCGTTGTACATTGATTTCCACCAGGCTTTATCATATAGAATAACTTCCTTGAAATTAGCTAACCCGATGAATTTAGATAAATAAATTCCGTCTCCGCGTTGAAAGCTTAGTATAAATGAGTAGAAAAAAGGGTAAAGATAGAATATGGCAAATATTAAGAAGGCTGGTAAAATAAATGCAAAATTTACACTTTTGTCTTTTAGTGTATATTCGTTCATTTACGCATTTCCCTTTCCTTTACGGACTGTATGTCTAGAGCTGCCTCTTGTGGTGTCTTTAACCCCATAATAATTTGCTGTAAGCTTTTGATCGTAACTTCGATTACTGGAGAGCTTTCATTGTATGGCCAAATATTCCTGTGGGTAAGTATTCCAAAATCATCCACCAACGAAAGCATGACGGGAGACAATTCTTTTGTGCAGCCTTTAATTGCTGGGAGATTGTTAGTTTCTTTGACAAGAAATTTTTGTTGTTTGGGTGATGTCAACCATTTTAAGAAAGAAACTACTTTTTCTGTCTTTTTTGAATGAGCGTTAACCATAAACGATGATCCTGCTCCTCCCCATATTTTAACCGGAAATTTTTTTGATATTTCTGGTAATGGGAAGAAAGCGTATTGTAAATCAGGTGCTAATTGCTTATAAACGTTGATTGACCAGCTTCCATTGAAGGAAAAGACAGCTTGGTTCTTAGAAAAAGAATCTTCTGCTTCTTTATTGATCATTGTGGTAATATTTGAAGAGAGAATGTTTGCATTTTTTATTTTTTCAAATAACGAGAATACTTCTATCCATTGCGCGTCAGTGTAGGGCACTTCGCCTTTAATTGTCTGCAAGAACTTTTCTTCTCCCATTAAATTTATAGCCCATTCTATTGCAATGGCGTTGATTAACCACCCTTCGCCCCATCCGCAGGTAAATCCGTCAACAGATAGCTTGTCTTTTATTATTTTTGCATAGTCAATAAATTGTTCAAAACTACTTGGTGGTTTATTAGGGTCTAATCCGGCTTTTTTAAATAGTTCTTTGTTATATAAAAACTCTACCACAGTCATGTCAATGGGGATTCCGTAAAATCCTTCAGGTGCTTCGTATGAATTTTTGTTTTTAAACTCAGTTACATTTAGTGCCTGAGGGTAAAAGCTATTTTGCCATTTGCGATTATTTTCTTGTATATAAGGAGTCAGGTTTAAAATGTGTCCAGCTTTAACAAAGGAAGAAATAGTTTTTTTCTCTCCCAGGATACCAAAAATATCTGGTAAATTTCCAGCTCTGGCTGCCGCGATTACTTTCTGCGAATAGATATCGGGAGGGGAAAATAACTTAAAAGTTACATTAATTCCGTTTTCCTCTTTGTATTGTTCGGCAAGTTTTAGAAAAGCGGTTTGACGGTCGTTCATCCAATGCCAAACAACAATGTCCTCATTTGTTTTGTTGCTTGGTGTGCAACCGGTTAGAATACCGACCAGCCCCACAACACTCAAGAGAAAACTTGTACATTTTTTCATTTATAGCTACTCCTTATTGAACTACAGACAGATAATCTAACATGAATATCTGCTTTGTGCAACAGTTTAATCAAAGACTACTGTTTTATTTTTGTAGGTAAGCAATTTTCGTTCTAAATGCCAGCGGACAGCCCGGCTTAAGACTATTCTTTCTAATTCTTGTCCTTCAATTTTTAAATCAGCCAAACAACGGCGATGGCTTATTCTTACGATGTCTTGCTCGATAATTGGTCCATCATCTAATTTTTCAGTGACATAATGGCTGGTAGCTCCAATAATTTTTACCCCACGTCTATAGGCTTGTTGATAGGGGTTTTGGCCAATGAATGCCGGAAGAAATGAGTGATGAATGTTGATAATTTTATTAGGGAACTCTTGAACAAACTGTTTTGTTAAAATTTGTGCGTAGCGAGCTAAAACAATCAACTCGATTTTTTCTTTTTGTAACAAAGCGATTTCTTTTTTTTCAGCGATTGATTTAGTTTTTAGAGTTTTAGGGATATAAGCGAATTTTACATTAAAGCTCTTAGCAACTGAAGATATTTGAGGATGATTACTGATAATCAGTGAAACTACACATTTTAATTGATTCTGTTTTTGTTTCCAGAGCAAGTCATAGAGACAATGTGTAGACTGCGAAGCAAATATAGCAACTCGCGGTATTTTAGCAGTAAAAAAAAGAGACCAGTCCATTTTAAATTTTTTAGTTAAGGAGAGAAGTTTCTTGGAAATTTGATTTTTAGGTAGGCCAAAGTTTTTTAGTGACCATTCAATGCGCATAAAAAAAGTATTAGAATGGGTGTCAATATGTTGGTCGGCATGTTCAATATTTCCGTTATGCGTATAAACAAAAGTGGTTACCTCAGCAGTTATTCCTTTTTGATCGGGGCAAGATATCAGCAATATTGCAGAATCCATGGGTATTAAATTTAAGAATTTCTAAATCTTATTTGTATAAACACTCTAGATTGTTTAACGCTCAACATGGTTAGGTAATTTCTATACCTAGTTTTGATCTTTGGATCGAAGTGATTCAAATGGCTGGTTTAAATATTTAAAATATTCGCCCTCTGTAGTTAAAATTATGGTTGTGTTTTTCTCTATTGTCTTGACATATGTTTTTAGTGTCTCCATGAAAGAATAAAATTCCAGGTCTTTACCGTAGGCATCGGCGTATATCTTGGTAGATGTAGCGTCGGCCTTTCCCTTGATGCTTTGAGCTTTTTTATAGGCTTCAGAGAGGACAGCCTTTAATTCTTTTTCTGTTCGTCCTTCAATATCAGCTCGAACTCCTCTTCCTTCAGAGCGGTATTTTTCTGCTGCTCTTCGGCGTTCAGCAATCATTCTTTCATATACTTTCCGCTGGACTTCTTCAACATAGTTTACTCTTTTGATTTGAACGTCAATGAGGTCGATTCCGTAGCGATCTCCTAAATCTTTTCGTGCACCGGCTACAATTCCTTTTCTGATTTTTTCTCGGCCGGTTTTAGTTGTTTCAAGCGCACCCTCATCAATAAATTCTTCATCATTTTCAATGATTATTTGGTTGTCAATAATCCGATTTGTAGAGCGGACAATTTCAATTAGTTTTTGAGATGTGATTGCATCACGTACAGCAGCGTCAATAATTCCGTCTAATATAGCGTGTCCCCCTCTTTCGTTAGAAACTGTTTTAAAAAATTTAAGCGGGTCAATTATTTTCCAACGAGCGGTTGTGTCTACCCAAATATATCTTTTGTCTTTAGTGGGTATTTGATTAGGGTCGCCGTCCCAAGGAAGTATTCTTTTCTCGAAATAATTAACTTTTTGGATGAACGGTATTTTTAAGTGAAGGCCGGCTTTAGTTACAGATTCACCGATAGGTTCGCCAAACTGGGTAATTACCGCTTGTGTTCCCTCAGGAAGAACGTAAAACGGATTTCCAGCTAGGATAAGGATTACAACAATAATTCCAGTGATGAGTGCGATATTTGATTTATTCATTTTGTAATTTTAGTAAAGGAAGTATTCCTTTTTCTTTAGTGTCAACAATATATTTTTTACCTGCTTTTTGAAGAACCTCATTCATGTAATTTAAGTACAACCTTTTGGCTGTTACATCTTTTGCTTGTGCGTATTCTTCCCAAAGTAAGAGAAACCTTGCAGCGTCTCCTTGGGCCCAATTAACCTTTTCTAAAGCATACCCTTCGGCTTCTTTAATTTTCTTTAGCGCTTCTCCTTTTGCTTGAGGTATTTTTTGGTTATAGATCTCCCAAGCTTGATTAATTAATTTTTCTTTTTCTTGTTTTGCCTGGTTTACCTCATTGAAGGCAGACTTAACTGGATCTGGAGGATTTACGTCTTGTAGCTTGACTTTTACAATTTGAATTCCAGTAGTATAAAAATCAAGGATTTGCTGCATTTCTTCTTGGGCCTTATTGTTTATTTCGATTCGTTTAGATGTGAGCACTTCATTGAACGTGTAGTCTCCGACAATCGCTCGCATTACTGATTCAGAGACATCTCTCAGTGTTTTTGATAAATCACGAATGTTAAACAACGCGTCAAAAGGATTCCGTATTCGATATTGAATAATCCACTCTAAATCTAAAACATTTAAATCCGAAGTTAACATTAATGATTCATCATCGTATGATTTTTGGCTATAAATTGTTTTAACCCCGGCACTCTGAGTTCGAAATCCAAATTCATCAGTGTATATTTTTTCAACTCTAACCGGAGTAAATTTTTCAATTCCTAAAGGTAGTTTGAAATGTAAGCCGGGTTTGGTTGTGCCAACAAATTTTCCAAAACGTAACACCACTCCCACTGAATCAGGTGGAATAGTATAAAATGAACCCTTAAGAATAAAGATAGCAAGAATGATGATAGCAATTAGTGGCAAGGAAAATGACTTTGGCAAATGTAGTTTTATTTTATTTTTGAAATCTTGGATGATTTCATCTGGCTGTCTACTTTCGAAATTCATAGTGAAAAAAGTATAGCATAAGTTTTGCTTTTGGCAATGTTTTTTTTCAAGCTAGTGTTTGAGGTAGTATCTAGGAGTTTATCCGTAGACAGTTGTAGCTGTTTATGGTAATATTAAAGCTAACAAAATAGGAGAAATTATGGATAAACGGAAATTAAAAATATTGCTTAAACTCTACTGGCTAAAGATGATAGCTATTCTTATCGGCCTCATCTTTCTTATCGCTTTGATTTTTCTTCTTGTTATTGGGACAAAACATTTTTTGAGTCTAGAGTCTTTTTATAAGAAAATGACTCTAGCCGCTATTCCTTTACAGTTGTTCTTAAGCGTAATTACTGCCTTTGTGTTTGCGACGATTTACATGAGTTTTCATTATTGGTTTATGTTTGGTGGTGGGATGTCGAAGATGGGCCAAAAAAAGATTAAAGCTAAAGATGTGGATATTAAGTGGTCTGATGTTGTGGGTATGGAATCAGAGAAAAAAGAAGTTTGGGAAGTTATTAGCTTAATCAAAGATCGTAGTCATCTCCAGCAGGTAGGCGGAAGAATAATTAAGGGCATATTGATGGTTGGCGCTCCTGGCTGTGGGAAGACTTACTTAGCTAAAGCGATTGCTACAGAAACTGGCTTACCATTTTTAGCGACTGTAGGAAGTGAGTTTATTGGAATGTTTGTCGGAGTTGGCGCAGCACGAATTAAGTCTTTATTTAAAGAAGCCAGAGTTTTGGCTGATATTCATGGTGGGGCTTTAGTATTTATCGATGAGATAGATACGATTGCTCGCCCACGGGTAAATGTGAGTGGTATGGGTGGCGGCATGAGTTATAATGCGACCGTGAACCAGCTGTTAACGGAGATGGATGGCCTTAGACAAACAGACAACAATATCGTAGTGATTGCGGCGACTAATGTGAACGATAGTGACTTAGATCCAGCATTAATGCGGGCCGGAAGATTTGATCGTAAGATATATGTAAGCAATCCTCGCTTAGATGACCGGGAGAAATTGTTTGATTATTACTTAAGTAAAACCCAATTTGATTCTTCAGTGGATTCGGGTATGCTAGCAAAAAGAGCGGTTGGTTTTTCGCCGGCGGATATTGCTAATATGGTTAGAGAGGCTTCTTTAATTACGGTACGCAACAAAAATGTAAAGATTACCTACAAGGATCTCTCTGAAGCTTACGATCGAGTTGTTTTTGGTTTAAAAAGCCAAATTATTTTAAGTGATAAAGAAAAAGAATGGACTGCCTATCATGAAGCCGGGCACGCAATAATTGCTTATCTTACCCACCCCACGGATGATGTTATTAAGGCTTCGATTGTTCCTCGAAAAGGAGCATTAGGCTTTGTTGGTCATCGCCCGCCAGAAGAAACACACATTCAAAGAAGAGATTGGTTTTTAGCAAATATTAAAACATGTATTGCTAGCTATGCGGCTGAAAATTTAAAATTTGGCACCACTTCTTCAGGTGTGGATAGTGATTTTTCGTACGCTTTACGCTTGGCACATCAAATGGTTTGGCGCTGGGGCATGGGAAAGTCTGGAATTATCGGTAATTTTTATTCGTTAGATAGTGCTTGGCATGGACAGACATTGGCGGAAAGGATTTCAGAAAAGACTCGAGAAAAACTCGACGAGGATACACAATCTATTATGCGGCAGTGCTTGGAAGATGTAACTGGAATTTTATCCGAAGAAAAAGAATTATTGGAATATTTTGCTCAAGAGCTACTTAGGAAAGGCGAGCTAGAATATGATGAAATTATAGAAATATTCAAAAAATATGGTAAGAGACGTTTTCAAGAATCTACTGATTAGCTTAGGAATCTTTTTTCTTGTTTCTTGCTCTATCCCCACCACTTACTCTCGCGAAGATATCGCTAAGGTTATTCAAAATATATGTAAGAAAGAGTTTAGTTTGGACGTAAAAACATGGACAGCCGGGAATACTGTTTGGATTTATGCACCTTTTGATAAAATAGTTGATGATGAAGGAAAATGGGATGAGAAGGCCGCAGAGGATATTCGCAGGATCTCTCTTTCTCTGATTAGAGTGTTTTTAAATATGGACAAACCGCCTGAATTTTATTGTCTTGTTGCTTCAGATATCAAAGATATTGGAGCGGATGTTTATACAATTGAATTTATTCCGGATAGAATTAAATTTCAAATGAAACAAATTTCTTTAGATGATCGCCACCATAGAGTTGTGTTTGATTCCTTTCGTAACCCCAAAGCGCTAGGAGATACGGAAGGAAAGCATATTCCGTTTACTGAAGAAATAACTTTAGAAAAGCATATCTCTTACCTTACAAAACAAAACTTACGCCGTAAATTTATTGATCCGGATGTAAAGGATGAATATAAGATAAATGATTTACGGACGGCATTCAGCAATAAAACATTACAGGTTTTATTTAATATTGAAATAGTTTCTAATAATGATGATTCCTTGTCTCCGTTTCTTGAGGCAGAAAAAACTATAAAACGTCTTTTGGAAACATATGATTCTCCTGCAAGTATTGTTGAAATTGAAATTACTGATACTCTTAACCAGAAGAGCCGTCGCTACACCAAGAAAGCTCTTTTAGAAAAAGTGTTGGACATTGAGGCTAGGTAATCTTAACTTTCTTTTCGAATAATCGTACTTTTTTTTCACTGAATAGTTTTATTGCTTGAGGTAATAGTTTATGCTCTAAGGCGTGAATTTTTGCTTCAAATTTTTTTAGGGTTATGTTTTTTGGAATCTCTATGCTTTCCTGGAGGATGATTGGTCCGTGATCAATTTGTTCATCAACAAAATGAATAGTTACCCCGCTTACCTTAGATCCGTGATTAAATGCTCTTTTGATTGCATCTCTTCCTCTGAATGCTGGCAAGAGTGCTGGATGAATATTGATGATTTTGTTTTTAAATTGTTTAATGAAGTACGAAGAAATTATCCGCATATATCCGGCTAGGACTACCAAATCAATTTGTTCTTTTTGAAGATGTCCGGCAATTTCTTTCTCAAAGGCAATACGAGTAGGAAATTTTCTCTGGTCGATAAGTAATTCCTTAATTTTTAGTTTTTTTGCCCGGGTGCGGACAAATGCATTTTTTTTATCAACAACTAATAAGTTTATCTTAGCGTCTATTTTGGCTGATTTTAAATATTTAACCAATGCTTCGAAGTTACTTCCGTTACCAGAGGCTAGAACAGCAATATTCATAATTTTCTGTTTATTTTTATGGTGAAGTGTTTTCCGTATTTTCTTAAGCCAATCTTTACAATAATAAAGTAAGCAAAAACTATTAATGATGATAACAAGAAGCTATTCATCTCTCCCCTGTCTTTAAATGCTATTAAGCCGGCTATAAAAATAGAACTAGGCAAGAGAAATGTAATTATTCCAGCTAGATAACTTTTTTGTTCATCAATATTAATTTCCAATAAGTTTTCTTTTTGAATGTCTAAGCCAGGATTGTCAATAGTCATTGTTTCGTTATTTCCTCCACAAAGTGAAAACATTCGGCAGCATCCGCAGGTTTTTTGCTTTGTAAACCGAATTCTTACTTTATCACCGATTACTTCCTCTACTGTAACAGCCTTGGTAAACATTTTTATTTATTCATTTTTTGTTCAATATTTTTTATGTTTTCATTTTGTTTTTCTAGTTCTTTTTTAAAAAAATCATTTTCTGTTGAAAGTTCTTTTACTGCTTGTATTAGAATCGGGATTAACTTTGTATACGCGATAGATTTATATCCTGTTTCCTGATTTGTAGATACTACTTCCGGATAGATAGTCTCTATTTCTTGGGCTATTAAACCGATTTGCCTGCCGGAAGGATATCCTGGATTTTTCCATTCAAAAGTTACCGGGTTCATTTTTGCAATTTGTGTTAAGGAAGAGTCTACACTGTGGATATTTTTTTTAAGGCGAATATCTGAATTTTCTTCTAAGGTACCTTTTAGCCACATGTTACCGTTTTCTACTATGTAAGCAATAGTTTCTCCAGCTATTGTATCAGCATCATGCATAAAATATATTCCGTTGTTAGCTTTGTTATTGTCGGAATCGATGTTAATAAAAATGTTGCTGTAAGCGGCGATTAGCCCTTGTGCGTCAAATCTAATGTCCGGTTTAGTACCAACAGCAGAAGATTCTCCTAAGGTCATGCCGGGCTTTCCACCGCTATCTCTTCCAATATATACTGGACCTGTGTAAACATCTAATGTTGCTTCTGGATTTGTGGTGCCAATCCCTACATTTCCAGTTTCACTATCAATTACAAAATTGGTATGCATACTGCTTGAATTTTCCCAGTAGCCAATCCAAAAATCATTTTCGCCAGCAGCGCCTTGCATGTTTTTGTGAGCTAAGACCCAATTGCTATCATTATCTGCGCTATCATCATGTAAATAAAGTGCAGAATAAGTAGAGCTACTATCTGAAACCCCGGAAATACTAACCATTCCTTGAGTTGTATCGCTATTAACATGGAGCTGCGCTTTGGGATCTGTAGTCCCAATTCCTACATTGCCGCTTGAATCAATTCTTATGCGTTCATTGGCCACTGCATAACCTCCGGTATAAAAACGCATATCAGCATCGCTTTTTGTGGCGCCAAGACTAAGACCAGCCGTATCAAGCAATCCAAGCGAAGCTACGCCGCTCATTATAAAAGCACGATCAGCACAAAAAGGGTAGTTGGTATTATTACTTGGCAGGGCTCCTATAGAAATCTCAGAATCCGCAGATCTTGCTCGGATGCCGACAGATGCATGGGCAGTATTAGAATTATTTCCAATTACTATTTCGGTATTATCGTCATGGTTGTTCTCTATATGCAACATCTCAACTGGACTCGTCGTCCCAATACCCACATTACCTTGCACTACTAAATCTGCTTCTGATGGTATCACTGCTTGTTCCGTAGGATCACAATTTCCTGTTCCGTCATCAAAACAATGAGTTTCTGGATTGTAATACTCTTCACCAATAGCCATTTTTTTAGCTCTCAGATCACTATATACACCAATCGGTGCTGGATAATAAGTAACTAGGGTTATTGTTTCAGCGCTATCATCTATTTCTTGAGCAAACAACGGAATGTATATCAAACACAATAAAAGAAATACGCTTAAGCAAACGGACTTTAAAGCACTTTTTTTCATTTTTCCCCCCCCCGTTAAGTAGTTAATGCGTAAATGTGTGAATATGTTAAATAAGTCGAACAAATTAAATGAGTTAATCATATGCGCATATAGGAGATGCTTTTTTATCTGAATGATATTTATTTTTTGCTCACATTCGCACTTTTACGCATCTACGCTTTGATTCTTTTACACATTTTTTTATGCTATCCATCTTCCACCTTGAAGGTGGCAATTCGGTTTTGTCCTTCTTCGGTCCTTTTTCCTTTAACCTTTATTCTTGAACCTTGTTTTTTATTCATCGTCCCTCTTCCATCATCTATCGTCCGTCACTTTCCCCCACTTATCTCTTAATCCTTACCCCTTAACCCTATAGTAGCCTTATCCTCAGCCTAAACCTTATTTATCCCTCTGTGCTTTACACCTTAAAGCTAACTATGCATTTTGTCGGACATTTTTCTTTACCGACTTCAAGAGCTGCTTGATTGTTTTTTAGTTTTTGATTATCGATGTAGGAAAGATTTTCTTTTAAGTAGTATGGTGAATTTTTTCCGCGGGTGCAAATTCCGCAACCAATACATCCACGGCTGCAGACTTTTTTAACTTTAAGTGCATTATTTTTATTGTTGCATCCGATAAAATAATTATTATTTTCAGCATACGAAACAATTTCCAGTAAATTTCTGGGACATGCTGCGATACATTGTCCACAAGCAATGCACTTTTTGTAGTTAATTTGGACTGCCTTGTCATGGATAGTTATTGCGTTAACCGGACATTTGTCTACACAATCACCGAAACCAATACATCCGTAAGAGCAATTAATTGCTCCTCCAGTTACTTGAGCAGCAGCACATGTTTTAGGGCCTTGGTAGTCTGCAGATACTTTCTTTTCGCTGCTATTTGCTTGGCAGTGGCAGATTATAGTATTTCTATTGTTTGCATCTACAGAGGCGATTCCTAACTCAGTGGCTAGTTTTTCGTTAAGTGCTTTACCTCCTGGCAGACAACCCTTAAAGATAGATTTTTCTTTTATTATTGCCTCAGCAAAAGCTGTACACCCACTAAAGCCACAGGCTCCGCAATTAATTCCGGGAAGTAAAGATAATATTCTTTCTAACAGTGGGTCAGTCTTTGTTTTTAGTTTTTTGCTTAAAAAAGCCAGCAATAAAGAAAAAACAAATCCAGAAAGTCCTAGGGCTAATACAGCGATAATATTTTTATTCATATTGTTATGTGCTTAGTAGCCCGGAAAACCCCATAAAAATAAGAGCAAGAATTCCGGCAGTAATCAAAGTAAGAGGCGCCCCTTTGAATGCAGCAGGAATATCTGCATAATCTAATTCTTCTCGTATTCCAGCCATTACAACTAACACCAGAGAGAATCCGATTCCCCCGGAAAATCCAAAAATAACTGCTTCTAGAAATTTATAATTTCTGGTAACCATAAATAAAGCTGCCCCTAAGATTGCGCAGTTAGTAGTAATCAACGGCAGGTAAATTCCCAATGATTGATAAAGTTCCTGTGAATAACGTTTAATAAACATTTCTACTATTTGTACCAAGGAAGCAATCACTAGAATAAAAATTACATATTGAAGGAATATTAAATTCCATTTAACTAAGACTAAATGGTAAATTAGCCAACTTACACTAACTGCTAATGTCATCACGAATGTAACCGCCATTCCCATTCCGAATGCAGACTCAATTTTACCGGATACTCCTAGAAATGGGCAAATACCTAAAAAATAAGATAAGACTAAATTGTTGATGAGCACTGTTGAGATAAAAATAATTATTAATTTTTCCATATATATTTTTTAGTTAGTTTTCAATTTTATTCATTATGGCCACTAAAAATCCTAGAACCAAGAATGCACCTGCAGGCAGAATCATTATTACTAATGGCGGGTAGCTTGTCGGCAAAACTTGAAATCCCAATAAAGTTCCGGCGCCGAATATTTCTCTTATTGACCCGAGGACAAATACTCCCCAAGTAAAACCCAAACCCATCCCTAAGGCGTCGAGCAAGGACGAAGAAACATTGTGCTTTGACGCGAAAGCTTCGCATCTTCCCAGGATAATACAGTTTACAATAATTAGTGGAACATATGGACCTAACGCCCGGCTGATATCCGGAAAATAAGCTTTTAGAAAAATATCTACGATTGTTACAAAAGTCGCAATTATTACGGTGTATACAGCAATTCTTATCTGAGGAGGGATTAGCTTTTTAATCAACGAAACAACTAATGAAGAAAAAAATAGCACAAAAATAACCGCCATTCCCATGGATAATCCGTTTTTAGCGGATGTGGTAACTGCCAAAGTTGGGCACATTCCTAGTAACTGCCTTAAAATTGGATGTTGGCCCCAGAGTCCTTTCAGAAAGTTTTTCATTTTTGTAATGATTTTTTGAGCTGTTCTTTGATTTCTGCTAAACGATTATTTAAAATGCGAGTTACTGCGTTTGAAGATATAGTTGCTCCGGTAATTGCTTCTATTTGGTTATCTTCTGTTATTTGTTTCTTTGTGCAAGATATCTCTAAAGAAACGTTTAATCCCTTAAACTGGTTTAAAAATGGTGCTTCGGCTATCTTTGCTCCTAACCCTGGAGTTTCTACAGCTTCAATAATTTCAATGCCGGTTAGCTTGTTGAAAGAAGTATCGCTTACAGCTAGAATTTTTATAGTTCCCTGATAGCCTTGTCCACTGGCTATGAATGCGTATCCGTTGAGCTGAGAATGTTTGTCTTTGAGCTGATAGAGATCTTCGCTATCTCCTGAAATATTCTTTATTTTTTTTGTTAACGGAGAAATTTTAATAATTGATTCTTCGATTAATTTTTTTTCGTTTAAGCTTATTTTTTGCTTAGCAGAATTAAAGGCGAGCGAAAGAAAAAATGAACAAACAATGCAAACAAAGGTTAGAACAATTACAATTTTAAAAGTTTCTTTCATGTTCCGTATCTTTTAGGTTTTGTGTAGCGGTTTATCAATGGTGTAAAAGCATTCATAAATAGAACTGAATACATTACTCCCTCAGGTAATCCGCCGAAATACCTAATAACCATAATAATTATCGCACAAGAAATGCCAAATATGTAACGACCTTTTTTAGTTACCGGGGTTGTAACCGGATCGGTGGCCATAAAGAAAGCGCCAAGAAGCATTCCTCCACTGTAAAGATGAAATAATACTGAGCCATTTAAAGGGTTTATAAGATAAAACACCAGAGAGATGCCGCTTACGGTTAACAATAAACTTAATGGTATTCGCCAATCAGCGATTTTGCGAATTAATAGATATAATCCGCCAATAATCAAGCATATTGCTGAAGTTTCGCCTAAGCTTCCGGAAATATTACCGAAGAATAAGTCTAAAGTTGGTGTAGTAGCTTGGTTAAATTTGAGTAAAGCAAGCGGTGTGGCAGTTGTCACTGCATCAACTTTTTCTGGGGTGATAAACGTTGTTAGCATTCTGGGATAAGCAGCCATGAGAAAGGCTCTTCCCAGTAATGCCGGATTAAAAATGTTAGATCCTAGTCCCCCAAATAAATGTTTACCAATAAGGACCGAAACAATAGACCCAAGGCAAGCGGCGTACCATTTTATTGATGGTGGTAGTATTAGTGCCAATAATATGCCGGTTAATGCAGCGCTGCAATCATGTATTTGAGATGGTTTTTTGCGAATTTTTAAGATTAAAAATTCAGTAACAACTGCAGTTATTGTACAATTTAGAATAAGATACATTGCCTGATGTCCGAAAAAATAAACAGAAGCAATTATTGCTGGTGTAAGGGCAATAATCACTTGGCGCATCAGGCGCGAGATATGTGTAGTATTTTGTAAATGTGGGGAGTTTGTAATTGATAGTTTCATCTGTCTATAACTATAAATTGTTTGTTTTGCGCAACTGCGCTTTTCCAACTTTAGTATAATGAACAATTGGTATTTTAGCTGGGCAAATATAGGCACAGCATCCACATTCAATACAATCTGCGATATAGAATTGATTAAGTTTTGAATAATCTTGTTGTTTAGTTAATTTAACAAATTGCATTGGCAAAAGATTCATTGGACAAGTGTCAACACAGCGTGCGCACCTTATACAAGGATTTTCACTTGTATCGGGCAATTCACTTTTTAAGAATAAAAATCCTCCGTTATTCTTTAAGATGGGATAATCAAGGCTGTCTAATGATAAACCCATCAATGGGCCACCGGATATAATTCTTTTCGGTTGCTGGGTAAACTCTAAAACCTTCTCATTGAATAGCTCCCTTAAAGTTGTTCCGATTTTTACCCAAATGTTTTTGGGAGTGTGCAATGCATCTCCGCAGAAACAGACTAACCTTTCAATTAATGGCTTTTTTAAATACACAGCTTCGTAGATAGCAAATACTGTGGCAACGTTATGCACTAGGCAGCCGATATCAGCGGGAATTTTTTTTGGGGGAATCTTGCATCCGGTAGCGTTAAATATTAGTTGTTTTTCTCCTCCTTGAGGGTATTTTGATTCTAATATTTTTAATCTTAAATTAGGAATTGCTATTTTTTTTAAACTTAACAAAAGGTTAATTTTTTTTATTGCCTCTGGCTTGTTAGCTTCGACAGCAAAGATAATATTTTTAGGATTTATTAATTTCTGAATAATAGCTATTCCTTTAAATATTTCTTTTGTTCTTTCTATCATTAAACGGCAGTCTGATGATAGATACGGCTCGCATTCGCATCCGTTAATTAACAAAGTATTAATCTTTTTTGGTGGGTTTAATTTTATGTGAGTAGGAAAACCCGCTCCTCCCATTCCGACAATCCCAGAATTTTTTATTATGTCTAAAACTTGAGCGCTCGACAACGAGTTGATATTAGTTCGGGGTATGTATTCATTATTTGGTTCTTCGCATTTAATATTAATACAGAATGTGTTTTTGAATGCTGGATAATTTTCGTTGGTAATATCTGTTATTTTTCCATTCGTTGGGGCGTGTATTGACGCAGATATAAAACTAGATATTTTAGCAATTAAATCTCCCTCTTTGACTGTGTCTGTTTTTTTGACACACGGCGTTGCAGGTGACCCAATATGCTGAGATACAGGCAGAGAAAGCATCTTTGGAGTCAAATATGCTATACTTTGCTGGCTTTGCTGAGGTTCTTTAAACTCTTTTACTTTAATCATTGCTAAGAATAAAAAATATAGAAAAACAAACACCAAGTATACCAACAGAAATTATTATTGTAAAGGGAGTAAAAATGTCGGCAAGGAATGAACAAATATACATTGTGATTAAGAATCCCAGATGAGAGATAATTTCTAATCCGCTAAAGATTCTACCCAAGAGATTTTTATCGCTTTTTTCGTGAATAAGTGAGTTAACTCCTACAAATACCGGAGAAATTATTGCTCCTAAAATGAATGCAAGAAAAAGCGCGTACATGGTTACTGGGTATAATTTTAAAAAAGCAGCAAAGAATATAATAAAAAAAGAAGAAAATAATACCGAAAAATTAATCGTTTTTTTTACGGAAAATTTATGTGCAATTTTGCCGTAAACCAGAGAACCGAAAAAAAGGCCTATAGCTAAAGAAACAGCAACAAGACCTAGGTCTTTGGTGATTGTAGATAGCGTATTTTGGATAAAACGGATAAATACTACATAAAGGCATCCCAAATAAGAAAAGAGGAAAAAAAATATTTTAAAGGCATACTTAGTTTCTTTAGCGTTTTTAATATACCTTATTCCTTCTTTGAACTCACTAGTGAATGAACTCTTAACGTTCTTTAACATATCCTTTCCAATAGACAAGATGTCTCCGGCGGTAAAATCTCCCTTTTTATGTACAGTAATAAAAAAAATAGCTAGGGCTGAGAGTAGAAAAGTAGCTGCATCTAAATGAAAAGCCGCAACGACCTTCCATCGTTCAACGATAATTCCCCCTATTCCAAAACCAAGTATTGCGGCAATAGTTGCGGTTATTGATATTAACGAGTTTGCCATAAATATTTCTTGTTTATTGCAAATTTCCGGAACGAACGCCATTTTTGCCGGAATAAAAAATCTACCAGCAATGAACGAAATAAATATTAAACAATAAACAGGAATTAAAGAAGTAAATTTTACAATAAATAAGGGAATCAGTAGTATACATAATCCTCTTAGCAGATCGCTAAAAAACATTGTTTTGCGTTTATCCCAGCGGTCAATGTATACTCCGGAAATCGGAGAAATTATAAAAACCGGAATTATGGATAAACTCATAACAAAAGCGAGCTGCGAGGAAGAAGTAGATACTTTTGACACTAACCCGATTAGTGCGATTTGAGTAAGGCGGTCTCCAAATTGGGAAATTATTTGGCCAGACCAAAGTAGAAGGAAATTCCTTTTTGTTAGAAGCTTAAAGTAGTTTTTAACCATTGGCTTTATAGGAATTTTTTTTAAGCCGGCGAGAGGAGTTGAACCTCCGACCTAGGATTTACGAAACCCTTGCTCTGCCAGCTGAGCTACGCCGGCTAAATTGTAAAAGGATGCCAGCATTTAAAGTATTATTCTTAAAAAATAACAATAAAGCTTCGAGAGAGATTTTAACAGAAAAAAAAGAATTCACCAAGAAATTTATCTTTATTTTTGTTTTTTAAAAAAAGTCTTGCAAAAATCGGAAAAAACCCGTATCATATAATAATCGTATGCAAGTTGAAGATGAAACATTTAGTATAAGGAATGGCCAAAGAATTTTGCTGCACAAATGGAGATATACGTTATGCTGGAGTTCAATTAATTATTGAGCTGTGGGATGCTAAAAATCTCTCCTCTCTCTCTAAAATAAAAAAAATCTTAAAAGATGCTATAAAGGCTTGTGAAGCAACATTGCTTAAAATTGAGCTACATAAGTTTTCTCCGTCCGGAGGTATATCTGGGGTAGCGATAATCATGGAGTCGCATTTAAGTGTGCATACTTGGCCGGAATACAAATATGCAGCTTTAGATGTTTTTGTTTGCGGAGATGTTAACCCCTATAAATCTATAGCAGTATTGAAAAAGGGATTTGAAACAAATAATGTTCAAATTGCTGAGTTAAAACGCGGCCTATTTTAATTATTTTTTTGTAATATTATGTGGTTTTATGAGAATTTACATCCAGGTATTAAATTAGGTTTGCAAGGAAAACGCGTTTGCGAAAAACAGACTAAATATCAAAACTGCTGCATTTACAAAACTCCTGCTTTTGGAAAAGTATTATATCTAGACGGAATTATTCAAACTACTGAAGTTGACGAGTTCATTTATCACGAGATGCTTGTTCATCCCCTGCTTGTTGCGTGTGGTAATCCAAGGAATGTGCTAATTATTGGAGCTGGTGATGGCGGTGTTTTAAGAGAGGTCCTAAAACATAAGGTCAAAAGAGTGGTTCTTGTTGAGATCGATGAAGATGTGATAAAATTCTCTAAGAAACATCTAACTTTTCTGAATAAGGGTTCATTTAACGATAGTCGCGTAAAAGTGATTATCGAAGATGGAGCAAAATTTGTTAGACAGACAAAAGAAAAATTTGACATTGTTATTGTTGATTCTTCTGATCCTGTGGGTCCTTCAAAGATTCTATTCTCTGGGTCATTTTATCGTAATGTATATGCGTTATTAAAAGAAAAAGGAATGATGGTTCGTCAAACCGGGTCGGTAATGCTTCAAGAGAAAGTGTTAAGAGATAGTCATAAATTAATTAAGAATATTTTTCCTTACTCAATAGTTCAGCTAGCGGCGATACCTACATATATTGGCGGATTTTTTAGTTTTTTAATTGGAGCAAAAGGTAGGAATTTTGAAAAAATATCTTACCGTGTGATTGCCAATCGATACAGAAAATTAAACCTAAAAACAAAGTACTACAATCCAGACATACATTTTTCTAGTTTAAAACTCCCTAATCATCTAAAGGAGGTGATAAAATGACCCAAAAGATTTACGGTTACGAATTAATAATTAATCTTATTGGATGTGATTCTAAAGTAATATCATCTAAAGATAAATTGCAGGAATATGTTGATGAGCTATGTCGGTTAATCAAAATGAAAAAATACGGAAAAACGCTTCTTCCCTATTTTGGTGAGAAGGAAGCTCATACCAAAGGGTACTCCTTAGTGCAGTTGATAGAAACAAGCTCAATAACCGGTCATTTTTCTGAATTTTGGGAAACTGCGTACATAAATATTTTTTCTTGTCAAAAATACGATCATTTACTGGCTAAAAAATTTACTCGCCATTTTTTTAAAGCAAAGCACATAAAGACACGTCTTTTAGTACGATAACCTTCCTGCTGGTTGAATATTCTAAATTATTTATGAAAGCGAACAATATTTGCGAGTATCCCTAGAAGAACAAATATTGTTAGCATGTTTGTTCCCCCATAGCTTAAGAGTATTAATGGTAGCCCTACTACAGGAAGAATCCCCAAAGTCATTCCGATGTTAATGAAAACATGCAGAAAAAACAATAGTCCTATACCGATTGACAAAAAATAAGCAAAAGTATCTCTAAAGTTGCGGGTAATTTGCATAATTTTCTTTATGAGCAACCAGTAGAGTAAAAGCAAGAACAATGAGCCAAAGAATCCCCATTCCTCTGCAACAACGGTAAATATAAAATCAGTATGTCTTTCGGGAAGGAAATTGAATTGGTTTTGGGTTCCGGATAAAAATCCCTTTCCGAAAGCCTTACCAGACCCGATAGCAATTTTTGATTGGATGATTGTGTACCCCGATCCTAAAGGGTCAGCGTTGGGGTTAATAAATACTGCTAAGCGTTTTTTTTGATACTCTTTTAAGTGGCCTAAAGCCAAAGGAGATGCAACTACCGAGAAGATTATCAGGGCGACGAAGTATAGTTTGTTTAGTCTAGAGCATAGGCCTAGTGCAAAAAACATCAAGAGTATAATCAAGGCAGTGCCTAAGTCTGGTTGTTTAAAGATTAGGAATGCGTTTATGGCGGTTAGGAAAAACGGGAACAGGAAACCTTTCAGAAAGCTATGTTTTCTTGATTGAGAAAAAATTCTTGCTAAAATAATGATAATTGCTATTTTAGATAATTCTGAAGGCTGAAAAGTGATTCCTGAGACTGAAAGCCAGCGTTGTGCACCCATTGCTTTTTCACCGAAAAAATGCACACCAACGAGCAATAACAGGTTTAGGGTGTATAATACGTAACTTAATCCAAAATAGACATGGTAATTTATTAATGAAAAAATTATTAAAACACACCAGGAGATAATTATCCAAGCTATTTGTTTTTGAAGGGTGTGGATATCAACGAGCTCTCCTCCTTGATGAAGACTGCTATAAATAGATAGTATGCTTAAAATGTTTAGCGATAGCACACAAATAATAATTGTTTTTAAACTGTTTATTTGGCGGGCAAAATGTTTAAAAAATCTTATCATAAGTTAAAGGAGGTTTTTAGCATTTATCGTTTTTAATAAAATATAGGTTGCTTCAACCGCTTTATGACTAGAAGAGCAGTTTTCCAAGAATACACAAAGAGTATACTTTTTTGCCTTATGAGGGAAGAAGCCGATGAACCATCCGTGAGGGGCCTTGTTGTTTTGTGCTGTGCCAGTTTTTCCGGAAACTGCAAAGTTTAGCTTATCGAGCATGTGTGCTGTTCCGTTGGCGTCAGTGACGACTTTCCTTAATCCTCGTGTAACTATGTCAACGTTTGTTTTTTCCATAAGCAAATCCGTGCTTGTTGCGTTGTTGACAGGCGTGTTATCGATTTGTTTGATGAGCCTTGGAGTTACAATATAGCCACCGTTAGCAAAAGCATTTATTGCAACAAGTGTTTCGATGGGGCTGACGCTTAAATAGCCTTGGCCGATGGAAAGATTTATTGTATCTCCTGAGAACCAATTTTGTTTTTTTATTTTTTGTTTCCATTTGACTGTGGGGATAAATCCGCTCTTCTCGTAAGGGATGTCTATCCCAGTTTGTTTATTGAGATTAAACTTTTGTGCCCACTTAGAAATTAAATTAGGTCCGAGAGCTAATCCTAAATTATAGAAATAAGTGTTACATGAATGAGATAGTGCTTGATAAATATTTTGGTTTTTGTGAATTTGTCCACAGCGAAAGGAAGTATTACCTAGTTTAAAACTTCCTTCGCAATTAACAATAGTTGATTCGGTTATTTTTTCTTCAGACAACCCTGCCATCCCCAGTATTGGCTTAAAGACTGATCCTATTGGATATGTGGATTGTGTTGCCCGGTTTAGTAATGGACTTCTTTTGTCTTGCAATAGCGTTTCTATATTGTTTCCGCTGATAAAATCGTTAAGATCAAATGATGGAGAAGAGCATAGAGCAATAATCTCCCCATTACTAGAGTCCATTAATAGTATTGCTCCTCGCCTTTTACCCAAGATTTTAACTGCAAGTAGTTGGATTTCTTTATCGATAGTTAAATAAATATCTTTTCCTTTTTTGGGAAGTAGCTCTCCTAAAAAACCTACTGTTTTTCCTTTTGAGTTTACTTCAATTAAATCTCCTCCATCTTCGCCCTTGAGATATGAGTTGTAGTGCTGTTCAACACCGGAAAATCCTACTCTTTCAAGTGGATGGTATCCGTATTTTTTTAATTTCTCATAAAATATAGAGGCATTCTTAACATATCCTATTACGTGGGAAAATTGATACGGATATGGATAGTATCTTTGTGGTTGAGGGTTTATCAAGACATCATCACTAAATTTCTCTTTTACTTCTAAAGCAGTAGTTTTGTCAATTTCATCAATTAAATTCACAGGGCTAAAATAATTCTGAAAGTTTTTTTTATAATTTTTATGTAGCAAAGATTGTTCGTAGCCAAGAACGGAACTTAAATCTTTGATTATTATATCCTTTATTTTGGAAGATTGATAAGGAATTAAACTAAGGCTAAAAGTTGCTCTGTCGTAAGCTAAAGGCTGGCCATTGCGGTCGAATATTGCTCCTCTGATTGCTCTTGAAGGGATAAGCCGTACATAATTATTTTTGGCGCGCATAAAGTAGTAGTTACCGTGAACAAATTGGTAGAAAAAAAGAACAGCAACTAAAATTAAAAAACCAAACGAGCATATTCTTAATGGTAGATTAGATGAGGGGTTGGTTATTTTTTTTCTTGTCATCTATATTTTGTATCAACCGCGTAGATAATGGTTACTATTGCAAGAAATGTCGTTTTTTAGCCATCTATTTGCAAAATATGCAAGCAAAGCGTAGATAAAAAGGGATTGAATAAGGATGGTTAGAGAAAACAAAGGAAGGAATACCATCACCTCAAGTGAGTTCAAGATAATATCACCAAAAATTATCAGCAATAACAAAATGATTTTAACAAGTAATGCATATTTATTTTGGCTTGGAATGTTCGTGTATCTTGCAAGATACCTTATAAAAAAGTACACAATCAAGAATTCTGCGAGACTCAATGATAGTCTATTATTCGCAAAAATGTCATTTATGAAGCCGAAAATAACACATAAAAAAAGGGTAATAAATGATGGGTGTTGAGAAGAAATAAATATAATACCAAGTAATAAAAAATTAACAGATAATGAGTAGCCTAGAGGCTTGACTATATCTAAAGTTAAAAGGAAACAGAGGAAAAAAATAATTCGTGTGGTTTTAATCATTTTTTTCAAGTTTAATGATAAAAACTTGCTCAAAAAGCGTATTCTTAAATGGTAACTGGACGCTTACTGACCAAAATAAATTATTACTATTTCTTTTGGCGCTTTTAATTGTGCCAATTTCGATCGGTTCTGGTAAACCTGGATTTTTTACCCAGACTCTTTCTCCGATTCTTAGTTGTTGGTCGTTTTCAATATATAATATTTTTGCACCAATCAGGTTCCCCTTTAAGAGTCCGACAGTCTCTTTTCCGATAAATACTGTTAGACTAAAATTTGGATCGTTAATAAATGTGAGACGGCAATTTTTTTCTGTAGCATCACTAATTTTTCCTAAAAGATTTCCGTTACTGCTAACAGCAAATAGATCGTTTTTAATACCATCCTCAATTCCAACGTTTAATAGCGCTGACCTTGTCCAGTTTGAAGGAGAGTATGCAATAGCTTCAGCACCGATAAATGTGAATTTGCTTTTTTGTTTGAAATCAAGAGCCTTTTTTAGCTTTTGATTTTCATCTTCAAGAGTACGGGTATTTTCTAGAGATAGCAGGAGAGAAAGATTTTCTTTTTCTATATTGTCTATTTTTGTTTTGTAATATTCCGGAGTAAATGTTATTGGCCTTAAAAATAGCATTAATATAGCAGAAAGAGGCTTCTTGAATGGAAGAAAAAATAACAATACTGTGGTAAGTAAAACGGCAATGTATTTAAATTTTAGCTTAGAAGGAAGATACAAGGGTAAGTTTCTTTAGGAATTTTGGTTCTTCTAAAATTTTTCCGGTACCCATAGCTACAGCAGTCAATGGGTCGTCTGCGACAAAGCAAGCTAACCCGGTTTCTTCAGAAATTAATTTATCTAATCCACGTAGTAATGATCCTCCGCCGCAAAGTACAATCCCTCTTTCAATCAAGTCAGCTGCTAGTTCGGGAGGCGTTTGTTCCAATGTTACTTTTGTAGCTTCAATTATTTTTTTTAATGGGGCGTCTAAGGCTGTTTTGATTTCTTGAGAGTTTGCTCTTATAAATTTAGGTAATCCTGTGATTAAATCTCTACCGCGTACTTCAATGGTTAATTCTTCATCCATCGGCCAAGCTGAACCAATCTTTATTTTAATTTCTTCAGCAGTGCGTTCTCCGGTCATTAAGTTATGATTTTTTTTCATATGTTCAAGTATGGCAGCATCCATTTCATCACCGCCAACACGTATCGAACGAGCGTAAACAATTCCTCCCAGAGATATTACGGCAATTTCTGTAGTTCCTCCACCGACGTCAATAATCATATTTCCTTGCGGTTCAGCAATGGGAAGTCCAACTCCGATAGCAGCAGCTATAGGTTCTTCTATAGATATTACTTCTCTAGCACCGGCTCTATGGGCAGATTCCTTTACCGCCCTTCTTTCTACTTCTGTTATTCCTGAAGGAACTGCGATAACTATTCTTGGCCCAATAGCTAGTCTTCGCGGGTAAGCTTTTTTAATAAAATAGCGTAGCATTTCTTCAGTTACAGCAAAGTCGGCAATAACGCCATCTTTCATTGGGCGAATAGCGACGATGCTTCCCGGTGTTTTTCCGAGCATTCTTTTAGCTTCTTCTCCGACTGCCAGAGGTATTCCGGTGTTTTTGTAAATTGCCACAACTGATGGCTCACAGAGAACGATTCCTTCTCCCCTTAAGTAAACTAAGGTACTAGCCGTTCCCAAATCAATACCAATATCACTAGAAAATGCACCTAAAAGATTATTAAATTTTTTCCAGAGTAAACGCATAACTCTCATGGTAATAATCATAGCAAAGGGTAAGATGAATGTCAATAGGAAACTGTTCCTATTGCGCTATAGTGAAGGACTTTACGATTTCTATTATTTAAATTCACTCAAGACAGCTCCCTCAGATGCAGAACCGACCATTTTTGAATAACGAGATAAATATCCGGATTTTATTTTAGGAGGTAAAATCTTTATTGTATTCTTTCTTATTTTAATTTCTTTTTCAGTCAGTTTAACATTAATTTTGCGTTTAGGAATATCAATAGTGATTATATCATTATTTTTTAGATAGGCGATTAATCCTCCTTTTGCTGCTTCTGGAGAGATATGGCCGATACATGGGCCACGAGTTCCTCCGGAGAAACGTCCGTCAGTAATTAACGCAACGTCATTATGGAGTTTCATTCCTACGATGGCTGACGTCGGTGAGAGCATTTCTCTCATCCCTGGTCCTCCACTTGGGCCTTCGTACCTAATAACGATAACTTCACCTTTTTTAATTTTTTTTCCGAGGATTGCATTCATTGCTTCTTCTTCAGAATTAAATATCCGCGCTTTTCCGTTGAACTTCATCATCTTTGGTTCAACAGCCGATTGCTTTACAACGCAACCCTCGGTTGCTAGGTTACCGAAGAGGATTGCTATACCTCCTTCTTTATGGTGCACTTTTCCGTGAGGGCGAATAATATCATTATCGTAGATAGTTGCTTTGCTTGATATTTTTTTTATTGTTTTTCCGCAAATTGTAGGGTTGTCGATTATTTTGCCAGAAAGACGTTTTAAGACGGCAGGTATTCCACCAGCGTGGTCTAAGTCTTCCATAAAATAGTTCCCCCCGGGTCTTAAATTAGAAATGTGCGGGGTATCCTTGCTGATTCGATCAAAATCCTTTAATTCTAGCTTTACGCCTGCTTCTTTAGCGATGGCGGCAAGATGCAATACTGTATTGGTTGAACCGCCTAAAGCCATATCAACACGGATGGCGTTTTTTATTGATTTTTGATTAACAATACTCTTGGGTTTTATATCATCTTTGATTAGTTGAACTATTGTTTGTCCACTTTCGTAGGCGATACGTAATTTTTTATTTAAAACGGCAGGGGTTGCAGCACAATAAGGTAACGAAAGGCCCATTGCTTCGGTTAAACAAGCCATTGTGTTCGCGGTATATAGTCCTTGGCATGAACCGCACGACGGGCAAGCCTCAATTTCTAATTTTTCTCTTTCCAGCTCATCGATTTCTCCGGATTTAAATCGCCCAACGGCTTCAAAAGTGTCTCTTACCAACGAAAGTCTTTTCTTACCGAAATGTCCAGCTAACATTGGACCGGCTGTTACTACAATAGTGGGGATATTAACCCTTAAAGATCCGATTATCATTCCTGGGGTTATTTTGTCGCAGTTTGTAAGGAGTATTAGTCCATCAAAAGCGTGGGCATGGGAAATGCTTTCGATGATATCCGCAATTAATTCTCTTGAAGGTAGTGACTGTTTCATTCCTGGATGTCCCATAGCAATCCCGTCACATATTCCGGGAACACCAAAAATAAATGGAGTTCCATTTTTGTTTTCAACACCTCTCTCGATATATCTTTCTAAAGAGCGCATATTAATATGTCCAGGGATAAGATCGCTAAAAGCAGAAGCAATTCCGATAAATGGCCGATTTATATGTGATGTGTGTAATCCGGTACCGTAGAGTAAAGCCCGGTTAGGCATTCTTTCTAAACCTTTTTTACATCTGTCTGAACGCATCATTTTTTATTCCCTCGAGAAGACTCAAGCATTTATTGAAAAAATGTTTAAGTCTAGTTAGCGCCTGTCTGCAGTATTTCTATTGTAATGTTAGAAAATTACAAAGGATAATCTTCCAACATTTTCTGCTAGATAGGCTGTGTTTTGTTAATTATGTTTCTTAATCAGCTCCTTCTAACACCCCAAGATCTTTTTCTTCCTTTAAAAAATATGATTTACTTTTCTCAATAAACACAGGCTTTATGAATTTGTTTACTACTTCTTTAGTGTCCTTAATTTTAAGTTGATCAAACAAAAAGGAAAATTCTTTTTCCAAAAAACCAGAAATATTGTTTTTAATTTCTTTTGGCAAAGAGTGAATTTCTTTTTTAAATGGGCCAAGTGCTTTTTTTCTTGTTTTGTAAATAAATTGGTCGTCGGTCCAATCTGGTTTTTTTTCTGCCGCTGCGTTTTCATGGAGCCAAGTATAGATTTTCTCTTTTAATGGAAGTGGGAGATGGTCGTAAACCATATTTTGAAATTGAGTGGCAAGATGAATTTCTGCACATTCAATTTCTGAAAATCTGTGAAAGGCTTCATTTGGTAGTGTTGATGCGCCGTGCTGCACTGCTCCGGCCATTAAGTATTTTTCTCTTGATATCTCTGATAAATTCTTTAGTGTGTCAAAATCAATACTTACCTTGGCTATTGATCCGTCCGGCAAAACTACACCGCCGTGGCTGGTTCCAGTTTGAATACTGATTTTTGAAATTCCTTTGCAATCAGTCACTTCTTTTAAGTAGCCAGACATAAAAGCATTTAATTCTTCAGGGGTAGAATTTTTTCCGCCTACCTCACCTATTTCTCCACCGATTGATACTTCGATTCCCTCTGGTTGTAAATTTCTAATATGCTTAGTAATTTCTGAGCAAACTTGATAGTTGAGCCCTTGCTGTTCGTCTAATGTTTGCTTTGATAGGTCAACAAGAGTTGATGTGTCAATATCGATGTTATAAAAAAAGGATTCGATGGCTTCTTTTATTAATTCTTTTAATGGAGTAATCTCTGATTCTTTATTTTTTAAATAGCTAGTGGCTTTTACTTGGAAATGGTCGCCTTGAATAAAAATTGGCCCCTGATAATTTTCTTTTATAGCGGCTAATGCGATAATGCTTGAATACTCTATCGGGCGTTGGCCAGTGTAACTAATTTCGCTTTTTGCTATCTCAAAAATAAAAGCTGCAGCATTGATTCTACTTGCTGAGCGAAAAATAGTTTTGGCTAAATCAAACGTGAGGGTTCGAATGTTCATTGCTGGGACAGTAAACCCTTTTACTTCCTTTTTCCCCATAGCCTCGTATAGTCCTTGAATTGAGGAAAAATACACATTAAATTGACGGCAAGCATTGTAGGTTACCCAATAACAAGTTTTTCTCATGTGTGCGTTTTCGCTAAGAATCATCGTGTCAACGAGATTGTCAATTACGCTTTCACGAAAAGCAACAGCATCTTTAATAATTACTTTATCGTTTTCTTCGGCTAAAATAATTCCGTCAAATAATGCATTCTCATCTTGATAAACCATTTTTCCTCCTTATTTGGTAAGTATAGTCTAAGTCAATAATTTTATTAGCTTGTAGTTTTCCTCAATCCCAATATCTTTATGCTTAATGGCGACAGCTAAAGGGATGGTAGTTAGTTTTCCGTTTTTAATTGTCACACAACAATTGCTTTTATTTTTCTTTAGCAAATTAAAAGCATAGTTAGCGTAACGAGCAGCAATCAAACGGTCAAAGGCTAAAGGAGATCCTCCTCGCTGGATGTGCCCCAGGACAACGGTTTTTGTTTCAAGTCCAGTGGTTTTAGTAATCTTGTCAGCAATGTTTGCGGCTTTTGCTTTTCCTTCGGCGACAACAATTATCCAGCTGACTTTTCCTTTTACGTTACCTTCAATGATTTCATTACAGATTTTTTTCATGCTATAATTTTTTTCTGGTAAGATTACCTCTTCACATCCTCCGGCTAAGGCTACCCTTAATGCAATATATCCGCAATCACGCCCCATAACTTCTACTACGAATATTCTTTCCAGGGAGGTTGCGGTGTCTCTTATCTTATCCAGAGCGTCCATGGCAACATTAACCGCTGTGTCAGCACCGATAGACATTTCTACATTATTTATATCGTTATCGATTGTTGCTGGGATGCCAATGGTTTTAATATTGTACTTTGTGGCCAAAACATGAGCTCCAGTTAGAGAGCCGTTGCCTCCGATAACTATTAATCCTTCAAGTTTGTTTTCTTTTATTGTCTTAAGTGCTTGAGCTTGCCCCTGATGAGTCTTGAAGCGATATGCACGGGCTGTTTTTAAGATCGTTCCTCCGAGATTAATAATTCCGGATACTGACCGACGGTCTAAAAGACGTACGTTGTTGTCAATAAGCCCTTGGTATCCTCTCATGATGCCTATAGTCTCAACGCCGAAAGAAGAAGCAGTTCTTACTACTGCCCGGATACAGGCATTAATTCCGGCACAATCTCTTGTTAAAATTCCGATTCGTTTCATACTTTAAAAAATATTTTTAAAATGCTGACGCATTAAGTTCCTTCTTGCCAGCTTGATAAGTATTTTTTTTGTTCGGGAGTCAATTTGTCAATCTTAACATCGAACGCTGCTAGTTTTAATTTAGCGATATTATTATCTATCACATCGGGGACTTTGTAAACTTTTTTTTCTAGAGTTTTGTGCTGTTTGGCGATAAATTCACAGCTTAATGCTTGGTTGGCGAAACTTAAATCCATTACTTCTGCCGGGTGTCCTTCTGCGCAAGCAAGATTAACTAGCCTTCCTTCTCCTAACAAATAAATTTTTCGATTATTTTTAAGAGTGTATTCAGTAAGTAGTGGTTTAATCTCTTTTTTTCTTATAGCCATTTTCTGTAAGCTTTTAATATCTATTTCTACATCAAAATGTCCGGAATTAGCTACAAATGCGCCACTTTTCATTAACGGGAAGTGTTGTTTGGCGATAACGTTTATATCCCCGGTCAGAGTTATAAATATGTTCCCGATTTTTGCAGCTTGAATCATTGGCATTACACGAAAGCCGTCCATAATTGCTTCTAGTGCTTTTAAATGGTCAACCTCACAGACGATTACGTTAGCACCTAGTCCTCTGGAACGTAAAGCAACTCCTTTTCCACAAAATCCGTAACCGCAGATAACTACCGTTGACCCGGCAATTAATTTATTTGTGGCTCTTATTATTCCATCAAGAGTAGATTGTCCGGTTCCATAGCGATTATCAAAAAGATGTTTAGTGTAAGCATCGTTTACAGCAATAACTGGGTAGAGTAGTCGTCCTTCTTTTTGTAACGCTTTTAAACGGATTACTCCGGTAGTCGTTTCTTCAGTGCTTCCCCATGGCAGATAAGATGAAGTATTGTTTACGGCTCTTTTGTGGATAGTGGAGACTAAGTCTGCTCCATCGTCAAGAGTTATTTGCGGCTTTGATTTGAGAACTGTATCAATGTGCTGATAATAAGTTTTATTATTTTCAGAATTAATTGCGTATACATTTATTCCGTAGTCAAATACTAATGAAGCTGCTGTATCATCTTGAGTAGACAAAGGATTTGAAGCGCACAAAGAAAAATTAGCACCGGCAGCTTTAATAGTTATAGCTAGAGCCGCAGTTTCAGTAGTAACGTGTAAGCATGCACCGATATTTAAATTTTTTAAAGGCTTATTTTTTCGAAATTTTTCCCTGATTGTTTCTAATACTGGCATTCTTTTGACTGCCCATTCTATCCGTTTCTTGCCGCTGGTTTTTAGTTGTTTGTCTTTAATATGGTAGTTCATAAAACTCCTTTTGTTAAATTTAGGTATCTAAAGCATGTTTTAGATCAGCAGCTTTGTCTGTGTTTTCCCAAGTAAACCCATTTTCCTCTCGTCCAAAGTGCCCGTAAGCAGCTGTTTGAGTGTAGACAGGTCGTAGCAAATTCAGCTCTTGAATTATCCCTGCGGGGGTGAGTTTAAAAATCTGTCTAACTACTTTCGATATTTTTTGATCATTTACCTTTCCCGTGCCGAAGGTGTCTACATTTACAGATACTGGTTCGGCGACGCCAATACAATATGAAAGTTGTATTTCGCAGGCCGTAGCGGCTTTGGACTTAACAATATTTTTTGCGATGTAGCGGGCCATGTATGAGGCGGATCGGTCTACCTTTGTTGGGTCTTTTCCTGAAAAAGCGCCTCCACCATGTCGAGCAAAGCCTCCGTATGTATCAACAATGATTTTTCTTCCGGTAACTCCGGTGTCAGATACTGGGCCGCCAACTTCAAAACGCCCTGTGCCGTTAATAAATATTTTTGTATTTACATCAATCATTTCTGGTGAGATTGTTTCATCTATTACTAATTTCTTAATGTCGCGTCTTAGCTCTTCCATTTTTGTTTGCCTGGTGTGGTGGGCCCCGATTATTATTGCATCGATTCTTTTCGGAATGCCGTTTTCATATTCAACAGAAACTTGTGATTTTCCGTCAGGGCGCAAATAAGAGAGTGTTCCCTCTTTTCTTAATTGAGCGAGCCTACGAGATAGTTTATGGGCAAGCATTATTGGAAGAGGCATTAACTCTGGAGTTTCAGAATTAGCAAAGCCAAACATTAATCCCTGATCTCCCGCTCCCCCGGTATCTACTCCTAATGCAATGTCTGGAGATTGCTCTTGAATTGCAGTGGTAACTCCGCAGCTTTCATAGTCAAATCCTGTACGTGGGTCATCGTACCCGATATCTCTTAGTACTTTTCTTACCACGTTAGGTATTTTTACATAACATTCTGTCGTAATTTCACCAGCAACCATCACAAAGCCTCTTGTTACTAATGTTTCGCAGGCGACGCGTCCTTGGGTGTCACAATCTAAAACAGCATCTAACACTGCATCAGATATTTGGTCACAGACTTTATCTGGGTGGCCTTCGGTTACTGATTCAGAAGCAAAATAGTTTTTCATCGTTCAATTCTCCTCTTTTTCTTGCTGAGGGTTAATAATGTTATTATGGGTATTATTTTGTGGTACTATTGCAGTAAACTCTTCTAGACTCGGCAGTTCCTTCAAAGAGTTTATACCAAAATACTCTAAAAAGTTTCTAGTAGTTATATAAAGGAATGGTTTACCAATAACATCTTTTTTGCCAGCTATTTTTATTAAGCCTAGCTCAGAGAGTTTTCGTGTCATTGCGTCTACTTTAACCCCTCTTATTGCCTCTATTTCAATACGCGTTATTGGCTGCTTATAGGCGACAATAGCTAGGGTTTCTAGAGAAGCGATAGAGAGTTTCTGTTTGTTGCGTTCCTGGTACATCTTTTTTACCCAGGGAGAATTATCAGGAGTTGAGCACATTTGATATCCTCCGGCAATTCTAACAATGCATATACCGGTTTTACGTTCTGAATATTCATCAATGAGCTCTGTTAAGTTGCTTTCAATCTCATTTTTTTGGACATCAATAATTTGTGTTAACTCGCTGATAGATATTGGTTTTTCGTTAATAAATAATAATGATTCCAATATTGATTTTAGCGTGTTTTTTTCCATTATCGTTTTTGCTGGTATATTTTGTTCAGTAATTCTTCGCTGCTGGTGACATCTGGGGTATCCTTTAAGGCTGATTCTATCATACTGGTGATTTCTTTTTCGTTGTACTGAAGACGTTTGAGTATTTTTTTTGTTTCTTCAAGTATCTCGGTGTTGTTTGTTTGGTATGTGATTTTTGCTTCTTTCATCAAAGCAAACCTTCCTACTTTTCCTTGAAGGTGGGCAATAATCTGTTTAGCTTTTTGCAGTCCGATTCCGGCTAGTGTTTTTAGAAAATTGGTATCTCCTTCTTCAATTGCCTGAGCCATTTGAGCGACTGGCTTGTTGAAAGCTTTCAGGGCGGCCTTAGGCCCTACGCCTGATACGCTGATAAATTTTTCAAAAAAATCTCGTTCTAGCTCATCAAGAAAACCGATTAAAACGGGAATACCTCTATTTTTGTCAATATTGATGTAATGGTATATAACTAGACTTATTTCTTCTTGGCCGGGTAATATATTACTGGATACAGTTTCGGGGATAGATATCCTATACAGCATGTTATTTAACTGAACGATAACATGCTCTTTACTTTTCTTGATTAACTTTCCTTTAATTTGATAAATCAAAGTACATCCTTATTGGTTAATGCATTTTTCTATTTTAATTATGCTTTAGCGTTGAGGCTATTCTTTTTATTTTTTGCTCGTGTGAAAATGCGACGATTAAAGAGAATGCATCAGCGGTATGAATTGATTTAAATGGAATTCCCATAACGTTTTCAGCCATTTTCTTAACTTGTTGGGAGTTAACATTTCCTCTTCCGAGAAATGATTTTCTCGCTCTAGTCGGAGAATATTCAAATATGTTTGTTTTTGTTTGATAAGCTAAAATCTCGATAGCTCCTTTTACTTGGGCTAACACTCCTAATGTTACTGGATGGCGATAATGAGAATAAAGTTTTTCAACTACGATTGCATCTGGAGAATAATGTTTGATCTCTGTTGACAACCCCTCGTAAATTAAGCCTAGCCTTTTTACCAAGGGCATTTTTGGGTTAGGAGTTATTTGCTCTTCTTTTAACAGCGATATATCCATTTTTATTAAATTGCACACAACATAACCACAAGCTCGCAATCCTAAATCAATGCCTAACACTATCATTTTAGATTTCTTGAGCAAGCTCTTCTAAGACTTCATCAGGAATATCAAAATTTGCGTAAACTTTTTGGACATCTTCATGATCCTCGAGAACTTCAATTAGTGAAAGTAGCTGTTTAGCTTCATTGCCGGCTATTTTAATAGTGGAGTTGGGAATTTTGGTTAATTCAGCAGATTCAAATTTGATTTTTTTTGTTTCCAAAGCTTTTTTTAGATTTTCGAAATCTTTGGGATCACAAAAAACTTCTTGAACTTTTTCATCAACCTTAATATCCTCAGCTCCGGCGTCAATCGCAACTGAAAATAATTCTTCTTCTCCGATCTCTTCTTTGCTGACTAGGAGATATCCTTTTGCTGTGAAAATCCAAGATACGCTTCCGGCACCGGCCATATTAGCTCCACGTTTGGTAAAAATATTTCTAATTTCTGCGGAGGCTCTATTTTTATTGTCAGTTAGTGCTTCAACGATTATTGCTACTCCTCCAGGACCATATCCTTCAAATATGCAATTTTCATAACTGACTCCTGGTAATTCCCCAGTACCTTTTTTTATTGCTTTTGCAATATTGTCTTTAGGCATGTTTGCATCGTTAGCTCGGGTTATTGCTGTGCGTAGTCGGGGGTTTGTTTCTGGGCTTCCTCCACCATCTTTAGCGGCAACGGTTATTTCCCGAATTAGTTTAGTAAAAATACGTCCACGTTTGGCATCTGCGGCACCTTTCTTATGTTTAATACTTGCCCATTTTGAATGTCCACTCATTTGTACCCCCTTGTTTCTTATAAAGTTAAAGGATCAAAAATGAAACAGAAAATACAACATGTAGAAATAATCTAATATTGTCTATCCAGCTGTACTTTCACTTTTTTATTATTTTTTTACAACAAAAATCCAGTAGCTTGCTTTGCCAGCTTATCTGCTTCCTCATTTTTTTCTCTACGGATATGTGAAATTTTAAAGGAATCTAGGTTAGATATTAATTTTTTTGCTAAGATAAATAATGGATAAATATTCTGATTTTTAACCTTAAAGTTTCCGTTAATCTGCTCGCATAAAAGTTGGCTGTCGGAAAAGACTGCGCAGGACTTTTCATCAGTGCCGAGTAGTTCAGCAAGGGCAAAAATCAAAGCCATATATTCAGCAAAATTATTTGTTTGTATGCCCAGAGACGCATTCCCTTTTTTTAGTATTTGGCCATTTTTGTAAATTACATAACCAATTCCTGTTTGACCAGGGTTTCCGGCTGATGCTCCGTCAATATAGATTTCAGTCATTGTACTATTTTTAAATTTTATTCGATATCATCCATAATATATAGTATTCTTACACAATTCCCACATAATACGGGCTTAAGATACATCTTTATTTCGTTAATCGTTTGAGGGGTAATACTCATATAGCAGGCTCCACAATTACTATTTTCAATCGGGACAATCGCTAGTCCTTGTCGTGTTTTAATAAGATCTTCATATTTAGTTAAAATTTCTTGATCAATATCTTTGGCAATTAATGATTTTTTCCCACGTAGTAGTTCTAGCTCAGCCTCAATGTTGCTTATTTTTTCCTTGAGTTTATATTCTTCTGCTTTTAATATTGCTTCGTTGTTTTTTAATTCCACGTTAACTGAATTTGTTTCTTTTTTTACTAATTCAAGTTTATCCAGGGCATCAATTACTTCGTCTTCCGAGATAGAGATATCTGCTTTTATCGATCCTATCTCGGTAAGCTTTGCATGATATTCCTTGTTTGTTTTTAATTGGTATAATTGTCCTTGCGCTTTTTTTAGTCCTTCTTCTTTGGAAGCTAATTCAATTTCTTTTTCTTTTTTCTTTAAAAGTAATTCTTTGTTTTTTTCTTCAAGAATGAGAAGCTTTTCTTTACTTTTTTCAAATTGATCTTGAAGATTATTTAGCTGAGAAGGAATAGCTATGTCTTTTTCTTGTAGCAAAACAGATATACAAGAATCGATCTTTTGCAATTGAACCAATTTTTTTATTTCGTTTTTGAGATTCATATGGTTATTTAGTCACCCCTTTTATATGGGCACAGCCCGGGTCGAACGGGCGACCTCTACGATGTGAACGTAGCGCTCTAACCAGCTGAGCTATGTGCCCGTTAAAATTTTGCACGCCAGAATCTGTTTTATGTTGCCAGACAATGCTTCTTTGTTTCTACGTTTACAGCATGGGCCCGCAGGGATTCGAACCCCGGACCAATTGATTATGAGTCAACTGCTCTAACCAACTGAGCTACGGGCCCTTTAGCCTGCAAATCAGTGCTTAGCCTCTTTCTGTCCAGTGCTTATTTTAAGGTACGATTATAGCAAGTTATGCAGTGCTTAGCAAGATTTTTTTATTAAGTAGCTGACTAACCAGCAGCTATTTTTAGGCTTGTTATATTGCAAGGCATTATTTGTGTTGCGAAATTTATCTTTGTTATATAGCTATTAACATTTTTTATTATTTTGCCCCTGTTTTTAAGCTTTGATAAATACAAGCTGCCTAGTCGAGTGGCCGGTATTTATCAAAGCTTAAAATAGAGTTATTACTTTTAGTTGATTTGGAAAAAGTTAGCGGTTAAGAAATATATGGTTGAATAAATTTTTCCAAATCTTCTTTGCTCATTACCCCAACGCGTTTTTCAACTATTTCTCCCTTGTTAAAAAGCATTATGGCCGGAATACTCATAACTGAATAACGTGTAGCAATTTCTGAAGCTTCATCAACATTAACCTTACCGACTTTTACTTTTTCGGCGTATTCTTTGGCGATAGCTTCGACATTTGGAGCAATCATTTGACATGGACCGCACCAAGGGGCCCAAAAATCAACAAGTACTGGCTTATCAGAGTTAAGCACTTCACTATCAAAGTTGTCATTTGTTAATTTAATTTCCATAATTTGTCCTTTTTTATTTTATTTTTTTGATTTCTTTATCTAATTTTTTAATTTCTTTAGCAAGCTTGGAAATTTTTTTATTGCTTGTGTATTTTTCGGGAGAAGTTGATGCGACGGTTTTTCCTAAATCGTAGTAAAGCTTTTCTCTTTTTAAGGCAAACGATGTTTTTTTAGTTTTCTCAATGCCTTTTTCTGATAAATCCTTAAGATATTTTTCTCCGGCAGCTAGCATCTTTTTAGCATTTTCTAATCCTTTTTCGATTTCCTTCTTAGCCATTGGCCAGATATCTTCTATTTTTCCTTTGTCTAGATATTTTTTAGCCATCCTAAAGCCTCCTTTTCTAAGATACTATTATTAAAAGTGCAATAACTGTATTTTATCATAAAAAGTAGTGTTCCTACTTTATTTTTGACGAAGTTTAATCGTCAGAATGTCACATTGTGTTACTGGAGGCCGCGCAAATCGTATCCAATATTCGATGTAATCGAATTGCCCAAAGGGCATTGGATCCGATTAATTTAATCACTACCATTCTCTATTGTCTAGCCGGTGTAACTTTTGGAAATACAATTTGGTGGAGGTGGCGGGAATCGAACCCGCGTCCTCAAGGTCTCAACTTAAGGCTTCTACATGCGTATCCTTAAGTTTATTCTTTTTTCGGAAAACTCAGTAAGGCCGGATTTTTCCGAAAGCAGCTTTAAGTAATTTCAAGACAAATTCCCTAAAGCAAAAGAATTTGTCTCTATCCTCATAGCCGAACCTTCAAATTCTCTGAGAAAAAAATATGAAGGGCCTACTTAGCTAAGTGCGTAAGCAGGTGCTGCAACGTAAGGTGTTGCGTTTATTGTTTGAAAGCCCCGTTAACGCGGAAGGCTTACCCTCGCGGCACGCGACCTTAAACATCCTCCTCGAGTCGAATCCGGTTCACCCCCATTTATAAAAGAACAAATTATGCTTACTAGAAAGATAACACAAAGTGAGTTTATTGACAAATATTATTTTTTAAAAAGGAGTTTTTGTCTATTGCAAATTAAATTATTAACTAAATTTTTCTTGAAAAATAATAATAAATGGTTAATATAACTCTATGCTTAATAAAATTCGTGATCGTCATGTTAAGAAAATCCTTTGGGGTTTGTTGATTATTATTGTTCCAGCTTTTGTTCTTTGGGGAGGGCTTTCTTCCTTAAAAGAAGGACACTTGGGTAGCATTGGCACGATTGGTGGAAAAAAGATTACGGCTAGAGAATTCAACAACTATTTGACTAAAGCCAAGGTTTATATATCGCTTTATGGACAAAACAAAGAGCGAGCTGAATACGAAGACTTAGTAAGCTTAAGTTTTGATTTGATGGTTTTGCTTTGGAAAGCAAAGCAAAGTAACATAATCGTCACTGATGCAGAGGTAATTAATTTTTTGAAAAGCAATTTATTTGCGCAGGGACAATTCAATCAAGTTGCCTACACTCGCTTTTTAAATATTTTATCTCGACAGTATGGCTTAGGACTTACTACGCGTAATTTTGAAGAGTGTGTGCGTGATTTTTTAAAAATTGACAAGCTGTTTGCAAGTAATATTGATATAGTGGTCAGCGAAGAAGAAGTAAAGAATGCGTATAGTCGTGATACTCAAAAAGCAAAGTTGGACTACCTGTTTATTCCAGATGAGGAGTTTAGAGTTGATTTAGGGATTACAGATAGTGATATCTCTGAATTTTATAAGTTGAATATATCAACTTTCCAAAAGGAGCCTAAAGTATCTATCCGTTACTTGGCTATTTTAAAAGACCAAATAACAAAAGATAATCAAGCAGATATCCAGAAAGCTGCATCGCTTAATGAATTGTCAGAGAAATTTTCAACGGAAATTAAACAAGCTGGCCCCCTAGGGTTAAGAGATCCGATTGAAGGTATTGGCTGGAAGCCTCAAGTCAATGAGTTATTTTTTTCGTTAGAAGAAGGAAAACTAAGTGGTCCCATGGAACTTGAAAATGAGGTGATTCTTTTTGAGAAAATAAAAAATTTTCCAGCTGAAGCATTTCCCCTGTCGGAGGTAAAAGAACAGGTTATAGAAAAAATAATCTTGCAGCGTGCACGCAACGATGCAAGATTGTATAGCAAAGAGATTCTTGAAAATATAACTAACAGCAGGAATAAAGATCTAAAAAGTTTTGCTAATGGCAAAAGTATATTATTTAAGGAGACAAATCAGTTTAAAAGCGGAGAATACATTGAGGGTATAGGATTAAATCCTCAAGTAAACGCAGTGGCGTTTTCGCTTAAGGAAAATGATATACATCCTGAACCTGTTGAAATTGTTGATGGTGTGTATGTTATCCAGCTTAGAGAGCTTAGCGTTTTCGATGAAGAAGAATTTAATAAAGAAAAAGATAATTATTCTGCTACTATTAGAAAGAACAAAGAAACTTTAGAAAGACTAAGACTTTTAATAAAAATTAAAGAAGAAGCTAATCTAAAAGTTTTGTAGGTTTATCAAATAAAAAACACCCTGTTGATCTTTATCAACAGGGTGTTTTTTATTAATTAAGCTTCTACGGTTATTGCGTTTACTGGGCATTGTGAAGCACAGTCTTGTAAATCACATTTCCCTGGTTCGTTAGATTTTACTTTTACTATTCCGTTTTCATTCAATTCAAAAACATCTGGGCAAAGATTAACGCACAGCCCGCAACCAACGCATGCATTTTCATCAACTGTTACTTTTGCCATTATCCCTCCTTTCTATGTTTGATTATTGTTATCTGTGTAATCGATATTACTTAATGCTTGGTAAAGTTTTAACTTCTGCTGGATATCTTTTTTGGATTCTTCTAGTAATATTTTTGCTCGTTCTGGAGAAGATACCTTTAATGATCTAAATCTGTTTTCATTGTACACGTAATCTTCTAGCGGAATGCTTGGTGGTTTACTGTCAATTTGTAATGGGTTTTTATTTTGCTTTAACAAGTCTGGATTAAAGCGCATCATTAACCAATCACCTGAGGCAACAGCATTCTTTTGTTCATCTAAACCTTTGGTCATGTTTATGCCATGTGCGATGCAATGTGTATAGGCAATGACAATTGAAGGCCCATCGTACATCTCTGCCTCGATAAGCGCCTTAATGGTTTGAGCAGGATTGGCTCCTAAGGCAATTCGAGCAACATATACATTTCCGTAAGTCATAGAGAGAAGTGCTAAATCTTTTTTAGGGAGAGACTTTCCGTTAGCGGCAAATTTAGCAATTGCGCCCATTGGAGTTGCTTTAGACATTTGTCCTCCAGTGTTTGAGTAAACACCGGTATCTAGCACCAAGATGTTTATATTTTTTCCGGAAGCTAGAACATGGTCTAGTCCTCCGTAACCTATATCGTAAGCCCAGCCATCACCACCAAGGATCCAAACACATTTTTTTGTTAGGTAGTCAACTATGGGTAATAATTCAGCGCAGTCAGGGCTATCCTCAGAAGCCTTTAGTATTTTTTTAAGTTGAGTTATTCGCTTGCGTTGTTTTTCGATGTCTTGGTGAGTTTTTTGTGACGATGATCTAATTTCAGCAATTAAATCGGTGTATTGCTTAAATCCTTCAACTTCAGCTATTTTTTCTAACAAAGAAAAGGCTTTCTGTGATGTTTGGTCTAAACTTAGCCGCATTCCGAATCCGAACTCAGCGTTATCTTCAAACAGCGAATTAGACCAAGCAGGGCCTCGGCCGTCTTCACGTTTGCAGTAAGGAGTTGTTGGTAAATTCCCACCGTATATTGAAGAGCATCCAGTAGCATTTGCGATTAAAGTTCTATCGCCAAATAGCTGAGTAAGTAATTTTACGTAAGGGGTTTCACCACACCCAGCACAAGCTCCGGAAAATTCAAATAATGGACGGATAAGCTGTGAACCTTTTATCGTGTTTATGGGTACGGGAAGATTTTCAACATCTAAATCCGGCAGAGAAAGGAAAAAATTAAAATTTTTATTTTCGACTTCAGCAATTTCAATTTGAGAAACCATGTTTATTGCTTTTGAACCAGTTAATTGCTTATTGTCATCACGTTTTTGTATTGGGCAGGTTCTTACACATGTTCCGCACCCAGTGCAGTCGTAAGGAGCAACTTGCAGCGTGAATGTTTTTTCAGCTAAGTCTTTACCTTTGGCCGAGGTTGATTTAAAACCTGCAGGAGCATTATTTAACAGCTGTTTATCGTATATCTTCATTCTAATTGCTGCATGCGGACACACCAATGAGCATTGTCCACACTGGATGCAACTTTCCGGATCCCACTGTGGGATATGGGTGGCTACATTTCTTTTCTCATATTGTGAAGTGGCTGTAGGGTAAGTTCCGTCTTTTGGAAATGCGGAAACAGGAAGATCATCTCCCTTGTATCCAATTATCTTTCCGATAACATTCTTTACAAAATCCGGAGCGTTTTCCGGAACTGGTGGTTGCATTTTTATTGTGCTGGTGGCATTTGCTGGGATAGAAACTTCCTCGATTTCTTTTAGCGCCTTGTCCACAGCGCTATAGTTCATTTGAACTACTTTTTCACCTTTTTTACCATAGGTTTTTTGAACAGCTTCTTTAATCGCCTTTACTGCTTCTTCAGTAGATAGAATATCAGTAATTGCAAAGAATGCGGTTTGCATTATGATATTAATGCGCGCGCCTAAACCCAATTCTAAGGCAAGCTTGTTCGCGTTTATAATGTAAAATCTTATTTGTTTTTTGATTAGTTCTTCTTGAATTGTTCTTGGGAGCTTATCCCAGATTTCATTTTTATCGTACGGGCTAGCAAGAAGGAATGTTGCTTTGTTTTCCGCTCTCGTGAGTAAGTCGTATTTTTCTAGGAAGGAAAAGTTGTGACAGGCAACAAAGTTTGCAGATTGAATAAGATAAGTTCCAAGAATTGGTGTTTTGCCAAAGCGTAAATGAGATACCGTTTGCGATCCGGCCTTTTTAGAGTCGTAAACAAAATATCCTTGAACGTAATTCTCGGTATTCTCACCAATAATTTTAATTGAATTTTTGTTTGCGCTTACTGTTCCGTCTGAGCCTAAACCATAGAAAATTCCTCGAAAGCTTTGAGGATCTTCTGAAATAAATTTAGAATCCAGCTTGAGGCTAGTGTTAGTGATATTGTCATTTATTCCAACAGTAAAACGATTTCTTGGTTTTTCCTTGCTAAGATTATCAAATACAGCTTTTACCATAGCCGGTGTAAATTCTTTGGAGCCTAAGCCATATCGACCGCCAACTATTAATGGTGCTTTGCTAAATGGTGCTGATTGATTTTCTACGGCTTCGGTTATTGAAGAATGGACATCTAAATAAAGAGGTTCGCCTACCGCTCCCGGTTCTTTAGTCCGATCCAAGACTGCAATTTTTTTAACTGTTTTTGGTAATGAGTCTATAAAATGACTAATTGAGAATGGGCGATATAGGCGCACTCTCACAAAACCTACTTTTTCATTTTTTTTAATTAAGTATTCTACTGCTTCTTGGACTGTCTCTCCTCCTGAGCCCATAATGATGATTATTCTTTCTGCGTCAGGAGCGCCAACGTAGTCAAACAGATTGTACTGTCTTCCGGTTTCTTGAGCAAACCGGTTCATAACTTTTTGTACGATTTCCGGAGTATTATTGTAAAAACTATTTACAGTTTCTCTTTCTTGGAAGAAAACATCAGGATTCTGAGAAGTACCTCTAATTACTGGTGCTTCAGGGGTAAGTCCTCGTTTATGATGTGCGTCAACAAAATCATCGTTGATGATTTTACGCATATCGTCAAAGCTTAACTGTTCGATTTTTTGAATCTCATGAGATGTACGAAATCCATCGTATATATGTAAAAACGGGATTCGTGATTCAAGAGTTGAAGCTTGAGAAATTAATGCGAAATCCATTACTTCCTGCACATTATTAGCAAATAGAAAAGCAAACCCTGTTGAGCGGACAGCCATACAATCAGAATGATCGCAGAATATAGACAATGCGTGAGAAGCAACGGTGCGTGCAGTTACATGAAATACGGTGGGAGTGAGTTCTCCGGCGATTTTAAACATATTAGGAACCATTAGCAATAATCCTTGAGATGCGGTAAACGTGGTTGTAAGACTGCCGGTAGTTAGCGAACCGTGAACAGCTCCGGAGGCTCCACCTTCAGATTGTAGTTCGGAAACTGAAGGGATTTGACCCCAAATATTAGCTAGGCCTTGGGCTGAGCGTGCATCAGCAATTTCTCCAACTCCGGATGATGGCGTTATTGGATAGATTGCGATAACTTCGTTAGTAGCGTGGGCGACGTATGCGCAAGCTGCATTTCCGTCTAAGGTAATTTTGCTTTTGCCCATTATTTTCCTCCTTCAATTATTGTAGTTTTAGGTTTATGAGTGCAATTGGTTTTGAGTGTAATTATTGTTTGCCTAGCCAGAATTCTTTATTTCCGTTCTTTTTTATTAAGGTAGATAATACTTCTACTATTTTTGCATCATATTTAGTATTTTTTCCTTCTAGGAGTTCTTCGTGAGCTTTTTGTATTCCCAGTGCTTGTCGATATGGACGGTGATGAGTCATTGCTTCTAAAACGTCACTTACTGCTAATATTCTTGATTCTGGTAAAATATCTTTTTCTTTTAATTTTCTGGGATACCCAGACCCATCTAATCGCTCGTGGTGTTGATATACGATTTCAGGTATAGGAAAGGAAAAGTCAATTCCTTTAATTAAATTATAACAATTTATGACATGCTCTTGAATCAAATTAAATTCCAAAGCGCTTAATTTTCCTGGTTTGTTAAGGATGTCTAAAGGTATACTAATCTTACCCAAATCGTGCAGCTCTCCAGCTAGTTTTAAACCCAGAATTCGATCTTCGCTCCATTTTAAAGCTTGGCCAATAAGTTCGGCAATGTAGGCTACATGACGGGTGTGACTAAAAGTATAAGGATCACGTAAATCTAAAGCTTTACCTAGTATTTCTAAAGCATTTACAACCATGTCTAGCCTTTGCTTTTCAAAATTAGCATAGGTGGTCATGTCTCTGGTAGTTCCCATTGTTCCGATAATTCTGCTGGATTTATCGTAAATAGGAATTTTAGTGGTAATTACTTGATTACGTGTTCCGTTTGGGAGAAGAGTTTTTTCGATTTTTCCGATTATTGGTTTCCCGGTTTTTAGAATTACATTATCATCTTCAAACATTTCTTTAGCTTGGTAATATGGGAAAAAGTCAAAATCAGTTTTTCCGATGATTTCGTTTTCTGGAAGCCCGGTTCCATTGACATAAAACTTGTTAACTTTTATGATTCGGTTGTCCTTATCCTTAAAGTATACTGCGTCGGGAACATTATAGAAAAAGCCCTGAAGGAAGTCTTTTTCTAATAGTAACTTTTTCTGAATGGTTTTTTGTTGGGAAATATTTTGGATCACACCTTCAATATATTTTTTGTTGTCATTGGAGAATACACAACATGCATTTATAGAAACCCACACGGGTGTAGAATTTTTCTTTTTAAATGATGCCTCAAATGCTTTTACAGATCCATTCCTATTGAGGATTTCAAAAAAAATGTTTTTGTCTTTTGGGTCAAAAAAAAGATTTTCCAGCTTTTCCGATAAGAGATGTTCTTTATTTTTGTAATCTAGGATTTGGACAAGTGAAGATGTAACCGAGCAAAATCGTTGTTGGGGTGCCAGTTCATATCGAAAAAGTCCCATTTCCAGGTTGTCGGCAGTAATTGTGCTAAGTGAAAAAGGTGTTTCTTTTTTTAGATACATGGTAAAAAATATGGGTTATATATAGAGAGCATAGTATATCACCGTTTAAGGGAAAAGCTATAAAAAAATCCCCGTTTCTCTATGAAGAAACGGGGATTTTTTTAATTACCTTTAAATTCTAGTAACCCATTCCTCCTGGCATCCCTCCTGGCATTCCTCCTGGCATCGGAGTTTTGTCTTCTTTTTCTGGTTTGTCAGCAATGACTGCTTCGGTAGTGATTAACAATGATGCGATAGATGCAGAATTTTGTAAAGCTGTTCTGGCTACCTTTGTTGGGTCGATTATTCCAGCTTCAAACATATCAGTGACTTTATTCTTTTCAGCATCGAAACCAATTGTTGCTTTTTCTTTTTTGAGTTGTTCTACGATAACTGAACCTTCAAGGCCAGCGTTAGAAACCAATTGTCTTAAAGGGGCTTCCAATGCTTTTTTGATTATGTTAACTCCAATTTGCTCATCACCTTTAGCTTTGAGAGCGTCTAAGGCAGGTATGCTGTGTAAAATAGCAACCTCTCCTCCGGGAATAATTCCTTCGTCTACTGCAGCTCTAGTAGCGTGTAGTGCATCTTCAACTCTTGCTTTTTTTTCTTTCATTTCTGTTTCTGTGGCAGCACCAACATTAATTACGGCTACTCCTCCGGCTAGCTTTGCTAATCTTTCTTGAAGCTTTTCTCTGTCGTAGTCAGAATCGCTTTCTTCTATTTGGCGTCTAATTTGTTTGATTCGTCCTTGGATTGCATCTGTTTTTCCGCCGCCCTCAACAATTGTTGTGTTTTCTTTGTCAGTTCTGACTCTTTTTGCTTTTCCTAAATCTTCCAAGGATACATTTTCTAATTTAATTCCTAAATCTTCGGTAATTGGTTTTCCACCGGTTAAAATTGAGATATCTTCAAGCATTGCTTTTCTTCTGTCGCCATAGCCAGGAGCTTTTACGGCACAACAAGTAAAAGTCCCTCTAATTTTGTTAACAACTAAGGTAGCTAATGCTTCACCGTCAACATCCTCAGCGATAATTACTAGTGGTTTTCCGGCCCGTGCGATTTTTTCCAAAAGAGGTAACATGTCCTTAAGGTTAGAAATCTTTTTTTCGTATATCAGTATGTAAGGATCGTCTAGGACAGTAACCATTTTTTCGGTGTCTGTGGCAAAATAGGGAGATAAATAACCTTGATCAAATTGCATTCCTTCTACCACGTCTAAAGTCGTAGCCATGGACTTAGCTTCTTCAACAGTTATTACTCCGTCTTTGCCTACTTTTTCCATTGCGTCAGCTATTAATCCGCCAATTTCAGCGTCACTGTTTGCGGCAATAGTTGCTACCTGGCTGATTTCTTTTTTGTCTTTAACTGCTTTAGACATTCTCTTTAATTCTTCAGTAATGACAATTACTGCCTTATCAATTCCTCTTTTTAAAGCCATTGGATTTGCGCCGGCAGCAACATTTTTAATTCCCTCTTTAAATATTGCTTCAGTTAATACTGTTGCAGTAGTTGTTCCGTCACCTGCAGTATCAGATGTTTTTTCGGCAACCTCTTTAATTAGTTGAGCACCGATATTTTCATAAGGATCTTCCAAATCAACTTCTTTTGCTACTGTAACACCATCTTTGGTGATTGTTGGAGAGCCAAATTTTTTCTCAATGACTACATTCCTTCCTTTTGGTCCCAGAGTTACTTTTACTGCTCTGGCTAGAAGTTCAACGCCCTTAAGCACTCCCCTTCTTGATTCTTCGCTAAATGCTAATTGTTTAGCCATACGTTTACCTCCTTTTATTCAATGATTCCTAACACGTCTTCTTCGCGGATAATAATGACCTCATCGCCGTCTAATGTTATTTCTGTTCCGGAGTACTTACCGTAGAGAACTTTATCACCGGCTTTCAAAGATAAAGGAATTTTCTTTCCGTCATCCATTTTTTTGCCTTCTCCTACGGCAATTACTGTTGCTTCCTGAGGCTTCTCCTTTGCAGTATCCGGAATTAGAATGCCTCCCTTAGTTTGTTCTTTAGCCTCTAAAGGCTTAATTACAACTCTGTCTCCTAAAGGTTTAATTTTCATAAACACCTCCTTAAGTTAAACCTTAACCATAATAACAATATCTACAAATTTATTTTAATGTGTGTAAGATGCTTTTAATTTTAAATTAGCAATCCTACCTCGAGAGTGCTAAGCCATTTTACTCATCGTAAATTAACTGTCAAGCATTTTTTTTATTTTTTCTAAAAAATTACCAATTAATTGTTTTTTGCATATTTTAAGGTGTGTTTCTGGGGTATTGCTGGGTAATATTGTAGGGATAATTGATAAGCAACAATAATTATTAGAGCTTTATCTTTCTAAATGTTAAGATAACGTCTTGTCTTTCCTGGCCCTATTGGTGGCAAGGTGTATCAAACCTTTTAAAATTAATAATGGCTCATATTGGTAAGAAAAGCTTAATTTGTTGATGATAGGCGAAATACCGCCTCCGGTTATTAATATTTTCTTGTTATTGCTAATTTTCAAATCTTTGCAGTATTTTTCTACTAAACTGTTTATCATCATTGAGAATCCTTCCTGGAGTCCTTTGCTGATACTTGCAGCGGTGTTTTGAGGTATTTTTTTTGTGGAACGCACAAGAGTTATTTTTTTGGGAAGAAGTGCGCAGCGGGAAAATGTTTCTATTGTTGAGCCTACCCCCGGAAGGATAATGCCACCTTGATAAATGCCGTTTTTTGAAATAAAATCTAAAGTTATTGCTGTCCCAAAATCTAAGATTATTCTTGTTTGGGGAAAAAATGTATTTGCCGCATAAGCAGCTAATAAACGATCGTTTCCGATATCTTTTTTCTGGTAAAGGCTTTTTATGGGTATTTTTATATTTTTTCCAACAATAAATAAATTTTTTATTGTTTTCGAAAAAAGGCGTGTTATTTGTGGAACTACCGAGCAGATAATAATTTTTTGTTTTTTGTTGGTTAATATTTTCTTTCTAATGAATGATTCTGTTATCTCCTTAATCGGCGCTTTGCTAATTTTTGTAATTTTGGCGCATTTTACAAAAGCGAATTGAATGTTTGTGTTTCCGATATCAGCGACAATCATTACTTTTGAGCTCTCCCTATTTTTTTTGCCAGTCTAGTATTGGTATCTGTTTGTTTAATTCCTCTATGTTACCGTTTTTTATTTTTGTGTAAAGTATTAATATTTCCTTTATAGTTTGCTTAAGTATTTGGTCTATGGAGTGGATAGTTCCAGTTTCAAGATATAAAGAAGTGGCTGATTCTGGCAATTCATTTTTCCTAGAGTTGATGTTTAACCCGATTCCGACGATTACGAAATCTATTGTTTGACCATCTATGCGGCTTTCAACCAGAACTCCTCCAATTTTTTTATTGTTGACCATTATGTCGTTAGGGTGCTTGATTCTAGCATCTACAGCTTTACTTAGCCCATTAATCGCTCCTAAGGCGAAATACAAAGGGAAAGATGAAATATTGCTTAATAAATTTTTGGGTCGCAGGAGGAAAGATATGTACAATCCGCCGCAGGGAGATACCCAACTGTTATTGCGTCTGCCTTTTCCGTTTGTTTGCGAATCAGCGTAAACAACTGTAATCTCTCGGACGCCGCCAACAGCAAGATTAAGTGTGTAGTTGTTTGTGGAGTCTACGTTTTTGAGATGGATTACTCTTAAGTATTTTTTTGTTTTATCTATTGATTGCATTTTTTAGTTCTTTAATCTTGTCACGTATTTCAGCGGCTTTTTCGAATCTTAAGTGTTTAGATGCCAGAAACATTTCTTTTTCTAATTCCCCCACTGTTTTCTCTAGTTCTATTTTTTCACCATCCATTCCTAAGCGGTTTTCAAGTATTTGTCGTTCATCAAAGTATACTTCGATTCCTTTTTTTAAAGTGCTACTGATTGTTTGTGGAGTAATTTTATTATAAGTATTATATGCCGATTGTATTTTTCTGCGTCGCTTGCTTTCTAAAATGGCATTATTCATTGATTGCGTTATTCTGTCTGCGTACATATGCACTTCTCCGTTAATATTCCTAGCGCATCTTCCAGATACCTGAATCAAGGAAGTGGTAGACCTTAAGAAACCCTCCTTATCAGCGTCAAGTATTACAACTAAGGATACTTCCGGAAGATCTAATCCTTCACGCAGTAGATTTATTCCTATTAGTGTATCAAACTTGTTTTTTCGCAGGTCAGTTAATATTTTTGTTCTTTGGATAGTGTTAATTTCTGAATGAATATAGTCAACCCTTAGATTTCTGTCTTTTAAATATGTGGTTAATTGTTCACACATTTTTTTAGTAATAGTGGTAATTAATATTCGTTCCTTTTTAATGATTCTTTTTTTAATCTCTTCTATTATATTTGTTATTTGGTTTTTTGTTGGTTTAACAATGATCCGTGGGTCAAGTAACCCTGTTGGACGGATAATTTGTTCAATAATGTTGCTTCCAGATGCTTCAATCTCGAATGGGTTGGGAGTAGCTGACAAATATATTGTTTGCCGGGTTGCTTGAGCGAATTCGTCAAATGTTAAAGGCCGGTTATCTAAACAAGATGGAAGTCTAAAGCCGTGCTCAACAAGAGTTTCTTTACGGGATTTATCGGCTTTATACATTCCTCTAGTTTGCGGTAAAGTTACATGGCTTTCATCTACAGCTAAGATAAAATCAGACGGGAAGTAATCAATTAAACAGCTTGGCCTTGTTCCTGGCTTACGTTGGCTTAAGTGACGTGAGTAGTTTTCAATTCCGTGACACCAGCCGCTTTCTTTCATCATCTCTAGATCAAATAAAGTGCGCTGTCTAAGACGTTGAGCCTCCAACATTTTCCCGTTCTTTTGTAAAACGTTTAGCTGGCTGGTTAATTCTTTTTTTATTGATGTTATTGCCTGGGTTATTTTGTTCTCAGCGACGATAAAATGTTTTGCTGGATAAATATTTATTTTTTTAAGTTCGGATATTTTTTTACCGGTTAGTTTGTCGAATTCGTAGATTTTATTTATTTTGTTGCCGAAAAAGTCAACTCTTAACGGCTGTTCTTTGTATGCCGGAAAAATATCAACAGAGTCTCCGTTAACTCGGAATGTTCCACGGCTAAAAGAAACATTGTTTCGCTCGTATTGGATGTTTATTAAGTTTCTTAAAAGTGATTCGATTCTTATTTTTTCTCCAGAGAACAATGAAAGGGTGCCTTCAAGATAATCTTCCGGAGATCCTAGATTATAAATGCATGATACTGAAGCGACTACCAGCACATCTCGACGGCTTACCAGAGAACTTGTGGCTGAAAGACGTAGACGGTCTAGCTTTTCATTTATGGATGAATCTTTTTCGATGTATGTGTCAGTTTGAGGTATGTAGCTTTCTGGTTGGTAGTAATCGTAATAACTTACAAAATATTCCACTGCATTGTAAGGAAAAAATTCTTTAAACTCAGCGTATAATTGCCCGGCTAAAGTTTTATTATGAGTAATTATTAAAATGGGACGATTAATTTTTTCGATAACACAGGCTAATGTAAATGTTTTTCCTGATCCAGTAACACCCATGAGAGTTAGATGTTTTTGATTATTAACAATTGAACTTGTTATCTGTTTGATTGCTTTAGGCTGGTCTCCGGCGGGGGAAAATTTACTAATCAATTTAAAGCTATCCATTGTTAGGCAATTGCTAGATTTCTAAAGAAAAGTCTATAGACTTAGGCGAGTGAGTTAACATGCCGATGGAGATATAATCTACACCGGTTGTGGAGACCTTTTCAATATTTTTCAGATTTATTCTTCCGGAAACCTCGATTTTTACGTTAGGAAAGTTTTTATTTCGCATTTTTATGGCAGATTTAATGCTGTGTATTGAAAAATTATCTAACAGAATAATATCTGGTTTGTATTTGATGATTGCGTAATATTCTGTTAGATTTTCTACTTCAACTTCGATTTTTAATGATGTTTTCTGGCGCAAGCGAGTGATTAAATTTTTGATTTTTTTTTCATTGACCTTTCCGCAAGTTATGTATCCTCCGGCTTTCAGATGATTGTCTTTTATTAAGATTCCTTCAGCCAGGGACATACGATGGTTAAATCCTCCCCCGGTTTTTACTGCATACTTGGATAGGCATCTTAAAGAAGGTGTTGTTTTTCGGGTATCCATTATTTTCAATTTTGTTTTTTTTGTTTTTTCAACAAATTTCCCAGTAAGAGTGGAGATGCCAGAAAGTAAGGATAAAAAATTCAAGGCAATCCGCTCAGAAGTCAGGATGCTTCTCATATCTCCCTTAATTAGTGCGATATTTTCGCCTTTCTTTACTAATTGTCCGTCTTTTTTGCACGCACGAAAAATTACAGAGCTGTTAATTTGTTTAAATGTTTCTTTTGCTGTATCAATTCCACAAAGTATGCATTGCTCCTTAGCAATTATTTTTGCGGTTCCAGTAATAGTATCTGGCATTGTTAGCTTTGTTGTGATGTCGCAGCTAGCCTGGTCTTCACATAAGGCATCGCGAACATGATTAGATATTATTTTAGCTGAAAGCATTTTTTAATTTTTTAAGTCGATCAACCCTACAAAGTATATCGTTGAACTTTTGTGTTTCTGCTTTAATTGTTTCTGGAGAAGCTTTTTCTAAAAAATTATGATTTTCTAATCTTAGCTTAGTTTTGTTGAGTATGTTGTTTGAAGAGTTCATTTTCTTATCGATTCCACCAATAAATGTATCCATGTCAACTGAACCAGTATCAAGACTAACATTCCAGAAATCATTTTCATAAAGTACGGGATCAATCTTACTGGTAAATATAATTTTTTCACTTTGGGTGAGGCGCTTTATCCAATTTAAATTTTCGTGCCAGGTTTTATTTGTTGGTTCTTTAAGCAGAATTTTTAGTGGTATCTTTTTTTGTGCTAGTCCTAATTCAGTTTTAATATTTCGAATTTCTTTAATAGTATTAATAAGTTCTTGCATAGAGTGTATTGCTTTGTTGTTATAATCGAAAGTTAGTGGCTTTGGCCAGTTAGAAGTAATTAGTAATTCCTTGATATCTAAAGATGTCGTATCCTTGATAGTAGTAAATATTTCTTCACTAATAAACGGCATAAATGGGTGAATCAATTTAAGGGATTCTACTAAAACATATATAGATATTTTTGCTTTATCCAGGGTAAAGCTATCCTTTGTTATCTCTATATACCAGTCACAAAAATAATGCCAAAAAAAGTCATATATTTTTTTGGCTGCTTCATTTATTGTGTAGCGTTCCAAATTTAAGGAAACATTTTCAATGGTAGACGATAATTCTTTAAGTATCCATTCATCTATTGGGCTTAAGAGTTTCCATTTAAGGCTATCTATTTGCAAAGAATGTTCTTCAATTTTTAGAAAGATAAAGCGGCTAGCATTCCATATTTTATTAGCAAAATTCCGCCCAACAAGGAACTTGTCTTCATTTAAGTAAATGTCTGAGCCACTTGCCGCTAAAAGCATTAGAGAAAAACGTAATGCATCAGTTCCAAATTTTTCAATAATTTCTATCGGGTCGATAATATTTCCTAGCGATTTTGACATTTTTTTCCCACTGGGATCTCTTACTGTGCCGTGTATATAAACAGTGCTAAATGGTTTTTTCCCGGTAAATTCAAAACCAGCCATAATCATTCTAGCCACCCAAAAGAAAATTATTTCTGGTGCAGTTACTAAAACAGACGTGGGATAAAAATAATTAAATTCTTTTTCTTGTTTTTCTTTATTGGTCTTAGTTTTTTTTTCTTCTATTGTCTCTCTTTCATCGTCTATTGTTTCTTGTTTGTGAAACGGCCAGCCAAAAGTAGCTAGAGGCCATAGCCATGATGAAAACCAAGTGTCTAAGACGTCAGAATCCTGTATGATGTTTGTTGAGTTGCAATTTGGGCATTTTTTAGGAACATCCTCAGAAACGATTATTCCGGCTTCCGGATCTTTTTGCTGGCAAGCTTGGCAGTAAAAGACAGGCAACCTATGTCCCCACCATATTTGACGTGATATACACCAATCGTGTATATTTTCCATCCAATTAAGGTAGACTTTTTCCCATCGCTGTGGGTAAAAGACTATTTCTTTTTCCTTTACTGCCTTAACTGCCGGGATAGACAATGGTTTCATTTTTACGAACCATTGTCGTGAGAGGTACGGCTCAATTATTGTGTTGCAACGGTAACAATATCCCAGTGTGTAAGGATGGTCGTCAATCTTATCGATTAATCCGGCTGTCTTGAGTTGTTCTATAATTTCTTTTCTGGCTTTAAATCGGGTAAGGCCTTCAAATTTTCCGGCACTTTTATTCATTGTTCCATCAGGGTTCATGACTAAAATGGTCGGAAGATTGTGTCGCTGTCCAATGTTGAAATCATTTTTGTCGTGAGCAGGAGTTACTTTTACGGCTCCGGTTCCAAATTCTGGGTCAACAAAGTCATCCTTAATAATCCTAACAGTTCTTTCAGTAAGTGGTATCTTTATCGTTTTTCCGATAATGCTAGTGTATTTTTTATCGTGAGGATTTACAGCTATTGCTGTATCTCCTAGCATCGTTTCCGGTCTTGTAGTCGCTACAGTTACATATTGAACAGCCAGAGCGCTTCTATCTTGTATTGGATATTTTATATAGTATAATTTTCCGTTTGCTTCTTTGTGCGGGGCTTCTTCGTCAGCTAAAGCTGTTTGGCAGCGTGGGCACCAATTTATAATATAATTTCCGCGGTAAACTAGTCCCTTGCTCCACAAAGAAACAAAAGCATGTTTGACAGCTTTTGAATAGTCATCATCCATAGTGAAGCGTAAGCGTGTCCAGTCACAAGAAGCGCCTAATCGCTTCAGTTGCTCGACTATTGTTGATCCGTATTCCTCTTTCCATTTCCAGACTTCTTCAAGAAAACGATCTCTTCCTAAATCATTGCGATTTTTATTATCCCGGGCAATTTTTTTCTCGACAACATTTTGGGTCGCTATTCCTGCATGGTCGGTTCCTGGCATCCATAAGGCTTGGTATCCTTGCATCCTTTTAAAACGGATCAAAACATCTTGAATGACGTTATTCAAAGCGTGGCCCATATGTAAGATTCCAGTAACATTTGGCGGAGGGATAAGTATTGAAAATGGATTTTTCCCAGACTCTGCTTGAGCGGAAAAAGATTTATTTTTAAACCAAGCGCGTATAATATTGGCTTCTGCAGAACTTGGCTGGTATTTGGGTTGAATATTCATAGCTATTAAATTATCGTCATTATCTGAGAATGTCAAGGACTACTTAAAAAATGTGGATGGGAAGTTAAGAAGAGTTGTCGATTATCCTTGTTTTCTTTAATGATTCTAAAAATATATCTACTAATTTGGGGTCCAATTTCGTTCCTTTCATTTCGATTAACATGTCTGTAGCTTTTTTGGCAGAAAGAGCTTCGCGGTAGTCTCTGCCGGTAGTTAACGCATCAAATATATCAGCTACGGCGATTATTCGTGCACCTAAAGGAATGAATTCTCCGGCTAATCCATGCGGGTATCCGCTGCCATCGAAGCTTTCGTGGTGATGAACAACGTAAGGGATGAGTTCTTTAAATCTTTTTATAGGCTCTAAAATTTTGCCGCTTAGCGTTTGGTGTTTTTTAATTATTAAGAATTCATCTTCGGTTAATTGTCCTCTCTTGTGGAGGATTGAGTCCGGTGTTCCGATTTTTCCCAGATCATGCAAGAAAGCGGCTTTCTCTGCATTGTCAATTTCTTCTTGAGGCAAATCTAACGTTTCCGCCAAAAGTTTAGTATATCTAGCTACTCTTGTGGTGTGGCCTTCAGTGTAGGGGTCCTTAGATTCTAGTGCTATGATTAATGATGAGATTAGTTGTAGGTATGCTTCTTGGGTCTTTTTTTCTTCGTTTTTTAGTTTTTCGATTGTATCTAAAAGATGTTTATTTTTTTCTTCTGTGTCTGTACTTAGCGAAGATAAAAAGTTTTCATTGTGTGCATATCTTTTTAGATAAGCAGCTACATCCTCTTTTTTAAACTCCAATAATTCCTGTTCTGATGTATCTATTTTCTTGATTAAAAATGGTATTGCTGAAGTAATATTAAAATTAGCGGATCTTAGCTTTAAATATCCGATTTTAATATTCGCTTTGATTTTTTTATCAGCCATTGCATTTTGCAGGTATTCCTTAATTTCTAGGATTTTTACAGTAGTATTTATTTTTCCCAAAATTATTTCCTCATCGTATCTTGACCACAGCTTAGAAGTAGCTAATAAATATTCAGATAGTTGTTGCCAGATGTTACGTATATTGTCAAAAGTTTTAGATTTGGTGGCGAAATGCAAGCCGTTTATTTTAATTATGATTAAATATCCTTTTTTACCGAAAATGTTTTTTATTTCGAATTGCAATCGCTCAAAGAAGTATCTTCGGTTATTTAATCCGGATAAAGGATCGATAGTCATTCTGTTTTTTATCTGGATTATATGTCTAAGAAAGTCAACATAAGCGTAAACACTTCCTATCACCAATAAACATAAACTAGAGAATACTATTTTTCCACAGGCGAATTGCCAGCCAAAAAAACGCAAAAAAACATCTGCCCAGATTAAAGCAATGAGTAATCCTAGAGAAAGAATTACCCGGCGCAAGAAACTAAATCTTATTAAAATGTAACTAACCAAAGATAAAGTAATAACTAGAAGTAGTAAATTAATAAACAAAGGTACATTATGGATAAAGTTTTTGTTTAAGATGTTGGAGATTGCATTCGCATGAATAAAAATTCCCGGCATTTGGCCTAATGGTGTTGCGTGTATATCGTGGGCTATTTTTAATGTAGGCGCAACTAGTACTATTTTATTAGTAAAAAATCCAGACGGGAAATTTTCATCAATGACGTTTTTGAAAGAAATTCTTGTAAAGTCTTCCGGTTTAAAAGTATAATTTATTTGGGTTATTCCTGCCTCATTTACAGGAATTATTCGGTCTTTTAAACTAACGAACCGGGTGTATTCTTTAAGAGGTGAGTCAAGGAATACAGAAGATGTTTTGGCGACCCAAGAAAAATCAGAGAAGTCCTTTTTTTTAAAATAAGTTCTCACTTTCCTAATAATTTTATCGCGGTCGATAGGAGTGTTAATGAATCCGCAAAGCGCTGCTTCTTTAAATTCATTCTTGGGGTACACCGGGTTACTTTCTTGGTCAAGAAAATAAGCAAGAACTACTTTATTTTTTAAATTAATAATTGCAGAGAGAAACTCTTGGTCATCTTTGGAAATCGCGCTATCTCCGATGAATGTAATATCAAAGCTAATTACTTTTGGATTTTCTTTCTGCAGAGTGTTTAGCAGCTTAGCCTGTAAGCTGCGGCGTAATGGCCACTGGTTCCCGGATTCTTTCAGGGAATCGTTATCAATCTCGACTACGACTATTTTTTTATTTTTCTGGTTTTGTTTATCAACGGCATAAAAAAGATTACTAACTAAGTCTTCTATCTTTAGAGATGATATTGGTGGATGTAAAAAAGCAATCAAGCAAATTAACATCACAACAAGAAAGAATAAATATTTCTTTTTTTTCATTGTTTACTCTAGTGTTAGCTAATTTGTTTATTTTATGATTAGCCTTTTCTATGTTAACGATGTGACTGTGACCCTTGTTCGCCTTGTCCTTGTCCTCCTTGTCCTGTTCCCTGCTGCAGTTGTTGTTGTTGTTGTTGTTGTTGTTGTTGTTGTTCAATTTTTTCACTCTTTTTTATTTCTTGAGCGTAATAGATTGTGCTAGTAAGTGTGTATTTTTTGTGGCGTTTGACTGATTCACCGATAGTAAAAAGGCCACTGGCGGAATCGGCAATAACTGTTGTAGAGTCTTTTGGTAACTGCCGATATTCGTTATACGATTTTCCTGCTAAGTCTTGATTTAATCCGTAAGAAATTGATGTACTATCGTTGGCAGGACAGGTAAAGTATTTTAAGTCTCCGATATATCTTTTTGCCCATCCTTCTTGAGCATATGCTAAACCGTGTTGACTGAAGTCAACTATCAAATTTGCAAGTTTTATTTTCCAAGAGTTTTCTTTTTTTAATATTTTTGCCCAAGATTTTTTTAATTGTTTGTTATCCAGTTGTCCCAATGAAGATGGTAATGAATCATTTTCTACGGCGTATGTTTCAACAGCACCCAACAATACTTTTAAATTCATTTGGCAAACTTCAGCTTTAGATTTTTCTAAAGCATTTCTGTAGATAGGCGTAGCAAAAGTAACAATAATTCCGGCAATTATCACAATCATTGCAATCTCAATTAACGTAAAACTTTTTTTCATTTGTCCCTCCATATTGTAAAAGTTATTAGGTGTTTTTTTATCAATGACATTTAAAGCAAGACTTTACAATTAATAACAATTATTTTCGCATAACATTTTGTCGGAAGTGCAATTACTTATGCATATGTCCCATAAGTATTGTTCTTCAGGATTTTCTTGGCGTATTGAATCACATGCATCCATACATGTGTATTTTGTAGTAGTACATTCTGCACACGGAGTGCCTACTGCAGGCTCATCCTCCACCTCAGGCTCATCCTCCACCTCAGGCTCATCCTCCACCCCAGGCTCATCATCTATCATCTGCTCACTACCTTCAGGCACGGAAGATACCTCATCTCCCTTTTTTATCTCTTGTGCGTATTTAATTGTGCCAGTAATTGTGAATTGTTTGTGACGTTTAGCTAAAGTAGTAGTAAAGATTGGATCATCGCAGTCAGCAATAATGGGAATACTATTTTTTTGTAGGACGCGATATTCGGCAAAAGGCATGCTCGTTACTAGCTGGTTGATTCCGTAAGAATGTCCAGCTGGAGGTGGAGTTTCATCAGCAGGGCAGGTAAAATATTTTAAGTCTCCGATGTATCTTCCTATCCATCCTTCTTGAGCGTATGCTAATCCGTATTGCTTGAAATCAACTATCCAGTAAACGAGTTTTATTCTCCAAGAGTTATCTTTTTTTAATATTTTTGCCCAAGATTTTTCTAAATCCTTTTTTTGTAATTGCCCCAAAGACGCAGGCAATTCGTCGTTTTCGATAGCATATGTTTCTACTGCTCCCAAGAGGACTCTAAGATTCATTTTACATGTTTCTGCTTTTGACTTTTCTATAATGTTTTTGTAGGCAGGTATTGCAAATGTGGCAACTATACTAATTATAACTAATACGATTATTATTTCGACAATAGTAAAATTTTTCTTCATATGCATCCTCCTATATTTAGTACCCATTCTAATCTATTTTAGCAGAGATGTTTTAGAATGCAATTTGTTCTTTTTGTTTAAAAATGGTCTTAATGCTGTAGGAATTTCCTTGTTCTTTATCTGCAAGATGCTTTAGCTAGGGATTCGAATAAATGGGTGAATCCCGGAAACGATTTATTTATGCAGCTAGTACTGTCTAGTGTTGAAGGCTTGTCTAGTGCTGACCCTAATATAATTGAGCTCATTGCTGTTCGGTGGTCAGAAAAACTTTTGAATTTAGCTATTTTTTGATTTTTAAACGGAAATATTTTTAATTGCCAGTTTTGCCCTGACTTATTCCTATATCTTTGAGTAACAGCTTTTCCGCCAGTCTGGTTAATATTGTGCATAGTTGATGCTATTCTGTCAGTTTCTTTGACTTTTAATTCATTCAGTCCGTTTATTGTTGTTGGACTATTGGCAAAATTTGCTGCTACACATAATATGGGGATTTCATCAACTATTAATGGTATTTCTTTTTCTTCTACAGTTGTTCCAGCTAAGCTTGAACTTTTGACTAAAATGTCTCCGTAGGGTTCAAAATATTTTTTTAAATTAAAGATTTTTATGTTTGCTCCCATTCTTTTTAATACCGATAAAAGTCCGCAGCGTGTAGAGTTAAGATTTACATTTTTTATTAATATACTTGAATTTTTTGATATTAAGCCGAGTACAATAAAAAAAGCGGCTGAAGAAAAGTCAGAAGGAATAAAAATATTCCCGGGAGTTATCAGCTGTTTTCCGGGTTTTAAAGTTATAGTTTTTCCGTTTTTTTTGATTAAAGACCTAAATTCCTTAAGCATTAATTCAGTATGGTTGCGAGAAATAAATGGCTCAATGATTTGAGTGGGGTTTTTTGCGTATAAAGATGCGAGCAGTATTGCTGATTTTATTTGTGCGCTGGGAATTGGAAGGCGGTATTTAATTCCGAATATTTTTTCTGTTGGGTTAATAGCAAATGGCGGGTATTCTTCATTCTTTTTATAGTTAGATTGGATATCTGCCCCCATCATTTTTAAAGGATAGGTAATCCTTTTCATCGGTCGTGCTTTTAATGCCGATGAAGCGTCAAAATGTACAGGAAATTTTTGTCCACACAGAATTCCGCTAAATATCCGGAATGTTGTTCCAGATTCTCCAGCGGAAAGAAAGATTTTTCTTTTGCGTGGGTAATGTAGCCCACATCCTTCGATGGTGATGCTTGTTTTGTTTTTTACTTTAATGTTTACTCCGCAGCGCCTAATACATTCCAAAGTTGCTAACGTGTCCTCACTTTTAATGAAAGGGGCAATGGTTGTCTGACCTTTAGCCAAGGAAGAAATAATTAGTGCTCGGTGAGAGATTGATTTATCGGGAGGGACAAGTATTTCTGTGTTTAATTTTCTAATGCGTGCAATTTTGTACATACGTATATATTATTAATGGGTTAAAATAAAATCATTAAATCGTTTAGGCAAGGGCAATTCAAATGTTAACTGTGCTTTACTTGAAGGCTGATGAAATTTTAGTTTTTGTGCATGAAGCAACAAATGTTCAACGTGATCTTTTTTTCCATATTTATGATCACCAACAATTGGGAAATCTAAAAAACTAAGATGGACTCTAATTTGGTGCATTCTTCCAGTATGAGGTTCAACTGAGAGTAGACTGGAATCTTTAAATGTCTTATCAGCTTTAATCTTGGTTAGTGCAGTTTTTGATTGGAGAAATCCAATTTTCATTTTTAAACGGTTTTTTTTGTCTCGGCACAATGGAAAGTTTATTTCTAAATAATTTTTGTCCATCTTTCCCCAAACGATTGCCCTGTATTGCTTGTACACTTCTCTTCTTTTAAACTGTTGCACAAGGTTGTTGTGACTATTATTGTTTTTTGCAACTACCATCAGCCCACTGGTTTCCTTATCTAGTCGATGAACAATACCCGGTCTTAGGGGATCAATGCTGGATAATGTTTTTTGTTGGTACAATAATGCGTTTACTAAAGTTCGGTTGTAATTTTTTTGTGGCGGATGAACAGTTAATCCGCTTGGTTTGTCCACCACCATAATGTCGTTGTCTTCGTAAATTATTTTAACCGGAAAATTGTAAGATTCCAATGTATTTTTTTCTTCCGGGATATGCAGAATACAGACTTTTTGTTTTGGTCGCAAGAAAAAAGAAGGCTTTTTTATCGTATCGTTTACAAGGATTAGGTTCTTTGTGATGAGACTACGGATTTTAGTGCGGGAGAAATCAGGCATTTTTTTTGTTAAAAATGCATCTAGTCTTATGCCTTGGCAATTTTCAGGCACAATAAATATATTTTGCTTGTTATTGTCCATTATCTTTTTTGTAAGCTAGACCTTTGTCGGATTTTTTTCTTAATGATTGGAAAAGTAAAATAAATACGCCGACTGTAATACAAGTGTCAGAAATATTAAATACTGGCCAAATTCGAAAATCAATGTAATCTACGACATACCCTAATGAAATTCGATCATAAAGGTTGGATATTGCTCCGCCAAGAATCAATCCGCAGGCAATTTTAGACCAGCAGCTGTTTTTTATTTCATTTTTAATTAGTAATAAAAAAAATAAAATGAAAATAACTCCGATAACTATCAGCGGTAAAGTCTTATCTCGGAATATACCAAAGGCTGCACCGGTGTTAAAGATAACCGTTATGTGCAGAAAATTATTAATTAATGGTATTGATTGTAGAGGAAAGTTTATCCTTAGATGAGTTTTAACCAATAAATCAACAGAAAATATTATGGCTGTTAAAAGCCATGTTAAGGACATAAGTTACGCCTTATTTTCTTTTTCTATTTTTTCCTTGCATTTCCGGCAGTATCTTGCGTAAGGAATAGCGTTTAACCGTGTTTTAGCGATTGGTTTTTTGCACATTTCACAATCTCCATAAAGCTTTTCTTCCACTCTTTTTAGGGCATCGTCGATTTTAGCTATGATTTTTCGCTCGTTTGCGACCAATCCGATATTAAAGTCTCTTTCGTAATTATCAGTCGCTACGTCGGCGATGTGAATTCCGTACCCAGAAATGTCGCCAGACATTTCTTTTTGACTTTTCATCAATGTGTCCTCAGATATGTCTCTAATTTGGGATAGCACATCATCTTTAAGATTAAACAGTTGTTCGCGATAGATGTTTAATTCTTTTTTGGTAAATTTACGTTTCATGCTTTGCTCTCCTTTAATGCTTCTGTGCATTTATTACAGATGTCTGGATATTGTTTATTATTTCCTACTGATTGGCTCCACATCCAACAGCGGGTGCATTTTTTGCCTTCTGCTTTTTTTACGACAATACCGAAAGGTCCTTCTTTAATATCTACCCCAGAAACAACTAAAATATCCTTTAGTATTTCTTGGTGACCAGTGTAGAACTTGAAATCCGGTTGTGGAAGAGTTACACAAACAGAACTTTCTAATGAGCTTCCAATGTCTCCTTTGTTCCTTGATGTTTCTAGCTCTTTTAGAATTTTATTTCTTAGTAAAATTATTTTTTCCCATTTTTCTTCCAGGGGTTTATTCCGCCAGTTTTTTCTTTTAATCTCACTAAAAGTAGTAATAAAAATTGAATCCTTTTTATTTGGTAGCTGTTCCCAGCAAGAATATGCCTCTTCTGCAGTAAACGGTAATATCGGGGCGATTACTGCAAGAAGTATACTTAATATGTGATAAAGAACATTTTGGGCGCTTCTGCGCTCTAGAGAATTTTGAGAAAAAGTATATAGTCTGTCTTTTAAAATGTCAAGATAAAAAGCGCTTAAGTCAACATTACAGAAGTTAAATAGTTTTTGACAAACTTTGTAAAAGCTAAAATTATCATAACATTCAGTAATCTCGTCAAGCAGCAGAGATGCTTTACTAAGAGCAAGTTGGTCTATCTCCATTAATTGTGAAATCTCTACTTTGAATTTATCGGGAGCAAAGTCGGATATATTTCCGAGAATGAAACGAATCGTGTTACGTATTTTGCGATACATGTCAACAAGCTGGTTTATTATTTCTTGCGAGATCCGTATGTCTTCAGAATAGTTAGAGTAAGCGGTCCATAATCGTAGGATTTCTGCTCCGTATTTTTTAGATATTTCTTGAGGGGAGATAACATTTCCTAAAGATTTTGACATTTTCTTTCCCTCACCATCAACAACGAATCCGTGAGTTAATACTTGTTTGAAGGGCGCTGCATTCTCTTTCGCGGCGGATAGAATTAAGGATACTTGGAACCACCCTCTGTGCTGGTCGCTGCCTTCTAAGTATAAATCAGCGGGAAATTCTAGGTCACTATTTCTTTTTAACACACCTAAAAAACTAGCGCCAGATTCAAACCAAACATCTAATATATCGTACTCTTTGGTAAATTCTTTTTTGTTGCAGTCAGGGCAATAAAATTCAGTGGGAATAAATTCATCTACTGGTAGCGTAAACCAGGAGTCTGATCCTTCTTTGGAAAATATTTCTGCTGTTTTAGCGATTATTTCTGGAGCAAGGATTGTTTGCTTGCACGAGGTGCATCTTATTGCTGGGATTGGAATTCCCCAGAGACGTTGTCGAGAAAGACACCAATCTGGCCTGTTTTTTATCATTGCTTTCATTCTTTCGCCACCAGAATTTGGAGTCCAATGTGTTTTCTCGGATAAGTTCAGCAACTGGTTTCGTAAATTACTGTGTGATATATCTAAAAACCATTGGAAAGTAGCCCGAAAGACTATTGGTTGCTTACAACGCCAGCAATGAGGATAGGAGTGAGTTATCTTTTGATGCTTTATTAATGATCCACTATTCTTTAGCTTGTCAACGACTAAAGCACCGGCAGACTTAATATCTTTTCCTTTAAAATCATTTGGTTCAGTAAAAATTCCGCGTTGATCTAAAGGCATAATTATTGGTAAGGTATACTTTTTTACTAGCGAGAAATCTTCTGCCCCATGTCCAGGAGCGATGTGCACACAGCCGCTGCCTTCCTTATTTGAAATAAAATCAGCTAAAATGATTTTTACTTCTTTTTTTAAAAAAGGGTGGTTTATGGATATTCCTTCAAGTGCAGCTCCTGTAAATGTTCTTATTATTTTTATCTCGTTTTCAGTAATTCTGCTCAATACAGGCAACATTTCTTTTCCGAGTATAATGTTTCTTCCCTGAAAGCCAACTAAACAATATTCAAATTTTGGATGAATTGCCACCGCCACATTAGAAACGATTGTCCAAGGTGTGGTTGTCCAAACTAAGAAATGAGAATTAGCAGGAAGCAAATTTTGAGCATCAGCAACTTTAAATGTGAAATAGATTGAGTCAGATTCCTTATCTCCATACTCAACTTCTGCTTCTGCTAGCGCTGTTTCGCATTCTGTACACCAATTTACTGGTTTTCTGCCGCGGTAGATGTAGCCTTTTGAAGTTAAATCTTCTAAAAGCTTCATTACTGAGTATTCGTAAGGTTTATTGACTGTCAAGTAAGGATTTTCCCAATCACTAAATATTCCTAGTCGGATAAATCCTTCTTTTTGGAGCTTAACAAATTTCAAGGCATAGTTTCTTGCTTTTTTACGAAAAATGTCTATTTGAACGTCATGCTTAGTCAGCTGCAATTCTTTAAATAACTGGTGTTCTACCGGAAGCCCATGGCAATCCCAGCCAGCAATAAATGGACAATTGTATCCACTTAAGGTTTTGTATTTTAGGACAATATCTTTTAGTATCTTGTTTAAGGCATGCCCCATGTGAATTAATCCGTTAGCATAAGGCGGTCCATCATGAAGGATAAATTTATCAGCATCCTTTCGTTCAGAACATAGTCTTTGGTAGATGTTTAGTTTTTTCCAGGATTCAATCATTTTTGGTTCAAGCATGGTGAGGTTAGCTTTCATTGGAAAAGTCGTTCGTGGAAGGTTTAGTGTGCTTTTATAATTCATTTAAAATAATGATGATTTACGAAATTTTTCCAGTCTTGTTGTTATTTTTGAAAAAGTTACAGAGCCCAATCGGCCAAGGCTGAAATCTTCAACAGCAAAAGTAGCCATGATTGTTCCGTAGACCAGAGCTGTTTTTAATGATTTTTTGCTATATTTTGAACAAGATGCTAGATAACCCATGAAGCCTCCAGCGAATGTATCTCCGGCACCAGTAGGGTCAAAAACTGACTCCAACAAAAACGCCGGTATTGAGAATATAGTGTCTTCTAAAAATAATAAGACCCCGTGTTCTCCTTTTTTAACTATTATAATTTTTGGTCCGAGCTTTAACATTTTTTTTCCGGCCTTAACTAAATTATTTTCTTGTGTTATCTGGCGTGCTTCTGATTCATTAACTAAAAAGATGTCTACATGGCGCAGAAGTTTTAATAAATGATTTAGCTTATTTTCAATCCAATAATTCATAGTGTCACAAGCAACTATTTTAGGCTTAGTTATTTGTGATAATACTTTGTTCTGAACTTCTGGATCAATATTAGCCAAAAAAACATACTTATTATCTTGATGAATCTTTGGCACTTTCGGTTTAAAGTCGGCAAATACATTCAAATGGGTAGAGATTGTTCGAGGATTAGAAAAATCCCAGTTATATTCCCCTTCCCAGCGAAATGTTTTTCCTTTGACTATCTCTAGTCCGGAAAGATTGATTTTTTTCTTTCTTAAATAGGCTAAATGTTTTCTGGGGAAGTCTTCTCCCACAACAGCTACAATATTTACTGGATTAAATATCCTTGCACTGGTTGAAAAATATACCGCCGAGCCACCTAAAGCATCTTTTACTTTGCCTAATGGCGTGGTTATTGTGTCTAAAGCGACTGACCCTACGACTAAAATATCTTTATTCATTATGTTTTATTTGATATATTTATCAATCATTATTCCTAACTTGTTTTTTGTTTCCGGAGAGATGTAGTTAGGATTAGTTACAATTGCCTGGCTTAGCGCATTTTGGCAAGAGCATTTTTTATCACTTTCTACTTCTAGGATAAAATTCTTTATTATTTTTTTCGAATTTTCAATGTTTTTCTTGCAAACGCTCATTATCGCTTCAAGAGTGACGCTTCCGTGATTAGGGTGCCAGCAGTCATAATCGGTGATCGCCGCTAGGCATGTGTAGCAGATTTCTGCTTCTCGGGACAATCTTGCTTCTGCTAAGTTGGTCATTCCGATTATATCCATTCCCCAACTGCGATAAAGATTTGATTCAGCGAGGGTAGAAAACTGTGGTCCTTCCATATTTAGATAAATACCCTTATGGTGCGTTTTGGCACCTGTTTTTGTTGAGGCTTCATTTAGAACTAGGGATAGATTTTCGCAAACTGGATGTGCAAAGCTGATATGAGCAACTATTCCGTTTTCGAAGAAAGTATGTTTTCTGGCTTGGTTTGTTCGATCAACGAATTGATCAGGAATTACAAATTCAGTGGGTTTTAAATTTTCTTTTAATGACCCGCAGGCAGAAACGGAAAGGATCTTATCAACGCCTAATAATTTCATTGCGTAAATATTTGCCCGATAGTTTATTTCTGAAGGGCTGATTTGATGATGTTTTCCGTGACGAGGAAGAAAAATTAATTCCTTGCCGTTCATTTTTCCGATTGCTAGCGCTGCTGATGGCTTTCCATAGGGTGTGCTTGGCAGGATCTCTTTTACTGTTTCAACCCCTTCAATACTGTAAAGCCCACTTCCTCCTATAATTCCTATTTTTCCCATGTTAAATCCCCTTTTTGCGTTTTTTTTCTGAGCAACTTTTTTGTGTAAATAATTCCAAAAGAATCCCTTGAGAGCGCTGGTTTGCTGCTTTTACTCCTTCGGTAATAATCTTACTAATATTTTTTTGCTTGAAGACCTTGAATGCTGCTTCGGTTGTTCCATTCTTAGATGCTACTTGTTTCATCAATGTTTCAAAATCTTTATTTAATTTAGCAATGGATGTTGCTCCTTGAAAAGTTTGAAGGACCATTAATTTTGCTGTATCCTTGGAGAATCCAAGACGAATTGCGTTTTTATATAGTATCTCCATAAAGAAAAACAAGTATCCTGGTCCGCTTCCGGTAATTGAAGTTGCTTTGTCTAATTGTTTTTCGTTTGTGACTATTACCTTCCCGGATAGAGAAAATATCTCCTGGGTAGTTTGTAAGTCATTTTTCGCAATAAAGCTTCCTCCAGAAATAAAGGACAGCGACTTGCGTACTTTAATTGCTAAGTTTGGCATAACTCTGACTATCCTTATTCCTTCGATTAATTTTTCAAAAAAGGAAGTTTTAATGCCGGCAGCTATAGAAATTAATAGTGGCTTATGTTGTGACAGGTAGCTATTGTTTATTGCGATGAAATTTGGAATATCTTGCGGTTTGATCGCGAGTATTAGCACGTTACTACTAGAAAATAGTTCTGCAAAGTTCTTACTTTTTATACAGCCTTTTGTGCTTTTTAATTTATTTTTATCTATGTCGTAGACATTAATTTTTTGCCTATCCTTTTGGGGAAAGGAATCCAATAGAGATAACCCCATATTCCCTAACCCAATAATTCCTAATTTAATATTTTTTTGCATAATGTGGCCTAAAATAGCATAAAATAAATATGCTGTCAAACATTGATAATATGTTTATTATTGGAAAAATTATGCCTATAACCCTGCTGGCTTGGTGCTTATTCATCTGGGAAAATTTTATTGACTAGATCATCGTTAATGAAATGTGATTTGTATGTTGGTTGCCCGTCAACAATAAAGATATACGTTGGCACGCCAGGAATCGAAAATTTTCGGGCAAGATATGCGCTTGGATCAAGAAGTATTTTATTTTTCATGCACTCGTTAAGTTTTGCTTTTGTAAAGAATCTTTGGACGGTTGATTCTTCCTCGCCTTCACTGATGTACAATATTTTTATATCCTCTCTGTTTTTAGCTGTGTCACATTCTTTAGATAGACGGTTGATTTCAGTTCGGCAGCCTGGACACCATGTAGTCCAAAGAAGCAAAATTGTTTTGGAGTGAGCGGTTATTTCTTCGTAAGTTGTGATTTTTTTATCTAAAGTATAGAAGTCGGCACTTTGGCCGGTTATTGGATATATAACCAATAGCAAAAAAAATATAATCTTTTTTTTCATCGTATAAGTGTTATGAATTTAAACAAGAAAAAGGAACCTATAGCTAAAAAAAGTAATCCAATGATCTTATGAATGACAATGAGCCATTTACCACCCTTGGGAAGTCTTTTGATTAACGAGCTAAATGTTCCTAAAATAATCAATGTTGTTCCGTATCCCAACGAAAATAAGAAAAGAGCGGTTCCTCCATAAAGCACACTCTTTTTTAACGAAATTAAACTCAATATTGCTCCTAGAACCGGAAAATTACAGGGGATTATTGCGAATCCACTGATTGCTCCAAGAACGAATACAGATATTAATCCTTTCTTCGGAGAATGTTCTTGGTTTATAGAGAAAAACGGGATATTTAGTTTGATTATTCCGGTTAAAGAGCAGCCTAAAACAAAAAAGATAGCTGAAAGGAAAAAATATGTAAATGGGTTAATGAAAAAAGTGGCTAGAAATAAACCGAAGACAGAAGATGCAATTCCCAATAGTGTATATACAGAAGCGATGCCTAAAACAAATACAAAGCTTGTGGTGAATCCTCTTAGTTTACTTGTGCAGGCTGCCGCTCCTGTTACGCCCAAAGTTATCGGAATTAATGGATAGATGCAAGGGGAAAAACTTACTAGAAAACCGGCAAAAAAACTTGCTCCCAAACCCCAGATATGGCTAGTAGTGAATATTTTTTCTAAGTTGATTAGTGTTTCCTGAATCATTTTAATTTATTTTTTTACTTCACTAATAAGCCATTTTTTGTATTTACGATTTACGCCGGTAGCGTCTAATGCAATTATTTCCGGAACTTCGTAGGGATGGTTGTCTTTAATCATTTTTTTTAGCTTAGGAAATAATATTTTTTTTGTTTTTATTATCAATAGGGCTTCTTGCTCAGAAGTTATTTTGCCTTTCCACCAGAACAAGGATTTAACTCTTTGAACAATGTTGATGCAAGCACAAACTTTTTCTTTCAAGAGCGTGTTAGCTAAGGTTTTAGCTTTTTTTTCTGGTATTGTTACTAAAACAGCAATTATTTCATTCATTTAGGATAGTTTTATTTTTTAAGTATTTGCAATGTATTTATGAAACGCTGGGCGAATCTTTGGCAATTTGTTTCGCAGCGTTTATCGATTTGGCTGATTGCTCCTGGACCGTAATGATCTCCTTTCGGGTCGCCTTGGGTAATCATTCCGTGAATCAACATTGCTTCTAGGATGCTCAGAATAGTAGTTTCGTTTCCTCCGGCTAAATTTGCTGCTGAAGAAAATGCGCCACCTAGTTTTCCGTCTAACTTTCCGTGCAACGAAACGCTATCGTCAAGAAATTTTTTAATTTCTGCAGCTAGAGTTCCGTAATAAGTAGGAGAACCAATAATTATTCCATCATAATCCAGCAATTGTTCCGGCTTGATTTCAGATACTGGAAAAATGTCTGCTTCTTCTCCAGCGTCTTTTATGTTTTTATAAATAATTTCGGCCATCTTTTTAGTGGTCCCACTTCGTGAATAATAAATTACTACTGTTTTCATTAGCATACCTCCTCTATCGACTTTTTATTTTCTGCTACTAACTATTGATCTTTTCTAATTTTTTTACCCTTCGTCCATTATCCTTTATCCTTTAACCTTGAACCTTTCTTCTTTTCTTCATCGTCACTCTTCTGTCATCCATCGTCTATCGTTTTAAACTATCGACTGCGGACTATGAGCTTTTTCACACTTATCACTTATCTCTAAAATATGCGCCCGGCAGGAGTCGAAACAAATCTTCGGCACAGCCGAAGTCTAATTGCTCACGGTAATTGATTTATTTGTTCCGACAATCCTTATGATAAACCACAGGTTTGCATAACAAAGATACGTAATATGTTAAAGATCAGTATGCGCCCGGCAGGAGTCGAACCCGCAACCTTCTGGTCCGTAGCCAAACGATCTGTCCAATTGATCTACGGGCGCAAATATTTTTGATAGTATTTATTTGGAGCATTTTTTATTTATCTTGCAAAGCGAAAGAAAACATAGTTAGCGCTAAGCCACCAAATAACATGTTGATAGCTGTTAACAATCCTATGGCCCATATGCCGCTAAATGGCAGCTTTAAACAAATAAGCACTCCTAATAGAAGTGAAATTATCCCATTAAAAAGTATCCATCCCCAACTTTTTACTGGACGCATTTTTAAAGAATAAATAATCTTAGCAATTCCTTCAATTATAAAGAATATAGCTATCCATGTCGAGAGTAAAATTATTCCTTCCAGAGGATGTATTAGTAAAATTCCCCCTATGCTGCAAGCTATAATTCCGGCTAAAAGATGCGCAAAAAATCCTTTCCAGTTTTGGCAAAATAATGCAGCACTAATTTGTATAATTCCAGCAATTACTACTAACAATCCAAACACTACCTCTACAGCTATAGTGGTAATAATAAAAGGCAGGCTCACTGATGTTATTCCCAGAACAATAAGCAATACGCCAAACAGTAGAAACCAATTTCGTTTCTTTTTTAAATCCTCAAATTCCTTAGTTAGCTCACTCATTATCTCTCCTTTTTTTAGGTTTTCTTGCTATTGCCATTTTTGGTATTTATTCTGTCTAGTCAGATTTGCAAGATAACTCTTTTTATACCAAAGATTACTTCTAAAAGCAACACAAATTAGTTGTATAATATTTTAATTTATATGTTATGGTAATGCTAATATTTTTCTTTACTATTTTCTGGTTCACATTAGAATAAAGTAATCGCCACCAAAACACAAATATGATAATTGCAAAAAACATACTCAGTAATGCTTTTCGGAAGCTTTTCCAAAATTGTCGCAATGTTTCCCGGGAAGTTGTTGTGTTCGTACTATTGACTGCTTTAAGCATTATTTGTGTTTCAGTTTTTCTTTCCTTAGTTCCTAGTGTGGATAATAACTTTTTTTTCTCAAGCGATGATCCCCAGTTTCAAAGTGAGCGGTTAATTAATCGGTTATTTATCCGTAAGGATTCACAGGTCATTATTTCAGCCAGCGGCCAGATTAACCGCGAGCGATATCGTGATAAGATTTCCAGGCTAAGCGAAATGTTATTGGGTCTTAAAGGTGTAATCAGTGTTAATAGCATAACGCATGCTGGGCCGGGAAATACACGTAAGGCGATTGAAAGTCCACTATGGAAGCGCTTGATTGTTTCTAGTGATCGCGAAGCAACTAACCTTATTGTGCTTATTGATGAACAGAAGTCTTCGGAAATTATTCGGGAAATTGAAAAAATTATGCAGCAGTTTGAAAGCAAAGACTTTCATTTGCGAGCTGCTGGTTTACCATATGTGATTGAACTAATCAAGCGCTATCTCCTGCGGGATCTTAAAATATTTAGTCTTTTGGCGTTTACAATATTTGGACTTTTGATTTTTTATATATTTCATTCAAAAAGTATTTTATTCGGGACAATATTGTCTTGCCTTAATGCTTGCATGTGGACATTCATGCTGACGAACTTATTCAATATTCCGATCGGATTGTTGACCGCCAATCTGGGAACGATTATTTTTGTAATGACTCTTTCGCATATTATATTCTTGACGTTTAACTGGCGAACATTTCGTGCAGATGTAAGCTGCAAAGACCCGGTTAAACAGGCTGTTCGGCGGACTTTTCCTCCCTCATTTTGGAGTATGCTAACCACATTCCTGGGGTTTATTAGTTTAATGTTTGTTCCGGCTAAACCGTTGAGAGATTTGGGGGTTTCTGGAGCTATTGGATCATTGGTGGCGATAGCAGTTGCTTATGGGGTATTTCCGGCATTTTTAAAATTAGTTAGTCCAAGAAAGCGGCGTAAAGGGAAAATCGAACATTATGAAATTAAAACTTACCGGTTTATTGATTTAGGGAAGCAGTTTATTATTTTGCTTATTTTTGCAACCTGTTTGTTGACTTTGCCAGGTTTATTTATGATTGATTCTGACCCGAGCTTGCTTTCTTATTTCTCAAAGTCAAGTGAAATACACCAAGGTTTAAGCTACATAGATCGTAATGGTGGAAGCAGCCCGTTGATTTTAGTGGTTCGCTCAAAAAGTGGAGAAAAGATCCACTCTAATAAATCATACAATCAGTTATGGAGCCTTCAGGAATCGTTAGAACAACACCGTGCTGTGGGTTCAGTTATATCCTTACCGGTGCTAATTGCTCAAGCCAAACAGACTCCAGTTTTAGGATGGTTTTTGCCTCGGGAAATATTGGTAAATGCAATGGAATCGCCAACGAATGATGAGGTTGCCAAAAGTTTTATCACTGCTGACCGTGAGCATGGGCTATTTTTATTGCGGATGATTGAATCTTATCGTACTCTTTCCCGCTTAGAAATTATTGAAGAAATCAAGGCAATCACTGAAAATGAAGGAATGCATCCAGAAATTATCGGAGGAATATATAGCCTTCAGGGGCATTTGGCAAAATTAGTTGCCTTAAGCTTAATAGGCGGGTTGTCTAAATTGATTTTACTTTTTGGGTTTATTACTTGGTATCTTTCGCGCTCTTTGCGTGTTACATTGGCTGTTGTGGCTAGTATCTTCATTATTCCGTTAACGATCCTTGGTTGTTTCGGAATTTACCGGATTCCTTTGGATATTATTTCTGCACCAGCGTCTAATGTGGCTATTGCTATGGGCATTGACTCAATGATTCACATGATTAAAGCATTTCGTCGGACAAGAGATTGGCAGGCGGTACGTGATGAGCTTTGGCAGCCAGTGCTAACTTCTATGTTTGTAGTATCTATTGGTTTTGGAATATTCTTATGTTCGACTTTTCCTCCTACCCAACGGTTTGGGGGAACTATTCTATTCGGTACTATTTTATCTGCACTAACTGCTTTATATGTAATGCCTTTGTTATTTAAACATATTCGTTTAGATAAACTGGGATTGATTTTGCGGAAAAAAGCAAAATAGCATTTCTCTTTTGAATGATTGAATGACTTTATTCAATCATTGGTTAGCCTTGATGGGATATCTCTTTTTAGCAGAATTATTTTTTAAATAAAATAGCTAAAATAAAAGAAGTGTTTGCCATAACTAACAAACTAATAAGCTTAATACTCTTTGAGCCTAACAATAGATGGGTTCCAGCTATCTTTAGAGTAATTGCTAACAAAATCAATATAACCCCTGCTAGTACAAATAATTTGGATACTTTTGTCATACTCACCTCCTTTTAAGTTCGCTTGTTGTTCTACTCTAGAAAACCAACTATTTTTTTAATAAAATCTTCTGTTTTTTCTGTGTGAATAGAGTGAGCTGCATTTTTTAAAGATGCAACTTCGGCATTAGGCATTTTGGCAGCTAATTCCTCTATTTCCTTTTTGGTAACTAAGATATCTTTTTCGCCAAAAAGTATTAAAGTTTTTGTTTTTAATTTATTTATTCTGTTTAAGGAAGAGAATAAATTGATAGCCTCTACTTGTCGTTTAAAACCGTCGAAGGTTATCGGATAAGGATATTCTAAAAGACTTTTGATTGCAGAATCTACATTATTTTTATCATTAAAATATTGAGGAGTAAAAATCCAACAAAAGAATGCTCTCAAAAATATCTCATACGCAACACCATCTCTTAAACAATGAGCCATATTGTTGAAGAGGAATTTATTTCTTTCCGAAGTAAATGCAGAGATACTTGCTAAAATTAGCTTGTCAATTTTTGTGGGATGGGCTATGGCTATTTCTTGAGCAATGTATCCACCCATAGAGTGTCCCAGGATGTGTGGCCTTTTAATTCCTAATTTATCAATAAGGCTAAGAGTGTCCTTAGCTAGCGTGCTTATGGTAAATTTTTTTTCACGATATTTTGTTTTGCCGACGCCTCGATTATCAAAGATAAGCATTTGAAAATGCTTAGCGAGCTTAGCAAGTATAGGATACCAAGTTTGACTGTCGCTTCCCAAGCCAGCGATAAGCACCAATGGCTTACCTTTTCCGTGAATTTCATAGTAGCAGTCAATATCGTTGATCTTAATGGTTGGCATATCTTGAAAATGAGTTAAACAGTATTTTTGCGCTTAGCTGTCTTTAGGATACACATATTTACTATATACCTTGTAGCGGTGCTTTCAAGATATTTTTAATTAACTTATTTTTGATATTTGCTTTTAATTACCAGCACATCTCTTTATTTTTGCTTAATAAAAAGCGCATCAACAGAATTATTGCAAAAGATCATTTTGTTTGTTTCGATGTTTATAATAGCCAAAGCAAAAGTTTATGTTAATATACTTTTTATTAACGATGGAAAATAAAATGAACTTACTTATAACGTGTAAACCAGATTACGAGCCTGTCCTTATTCGGGAGCTTACCTTGAATGATTGCTCGGTTAAAGCACAAGGCAATTCCTGGGTTCAGTGTCAATTAAATATTAGCAAGACAATAATACAACACCTGTCTCAACTATGCTTTGCGCAAACTATATTAATGAGCCCGGTTGAAATAAGCGCTTTTTCAGTTAATGAATTTACTCTAAAGCTATCTGAACTTTTTTTATCTTCGATGAATAAAAAGATCATTAAACATCATTTGCCGGTTTTGTTTTTTTATGCAGATGTAAGAAATTTATCTCATCGAACAAAATCAATTGAATTAAACTGGCGCAATAAAATTAGAAAAAAAATGTCTCGGGTAGAAAAACTTTTGCAAAACCCAACTCCTTATTCTCGGGAGGCAATTGAAGGTTTTTTTGTCTATTTTACTGATTTTAACCATGCTTTTGTGTCTTATTCGGCAATTACTGGAGCATGCCAGCGCATGTGCATGGATAAAAATGCACCTTCACGTTCTTATTTGAAGGTAGAAGAAGCATACACCCTTATTAACTGTCAACCTCAAGCTAATGAGCAAGTAGTTGATCTAGGCGCTGCTCCTGGTGGCTGGGCTTATAGCGCATTAAAGCGTAAAGCAAAAGTAATTGCTGTTGATAATGCGCAGCTTAACAAAACTATTTCAGCATATCCTGGCATTACGCATTTAAAGCAAGATGCGTTGAAATTTATTCCTTCAGAGAAATTAAATGCTGACTGGTTATTCTGTGATACTATTGAAAACCCGGAGATTATTTTGCAAGTAATTCAGAAATGGTTGCAATATCATTGGTGCCGAAGATTTATAGTGAATCTGAAAATCGGTCGGTGTGACCCTATGGAAATTATCAAGAAGATTAATAGCCCTGATGCAGGGCTATTAGGGTATTGTTCTCAGCTTGAAATTCGTCATCTCTATCATAATCGTCAGGAAATAACTTTAGCTGGTATCCATATCTAACAAAAAATTAGTTATCTAAAACTTAATCGTTTAGTGCCGGAATATAGGAGATATTCGAGCAGCCGGCATTCTATCTTAGCATTAAAAAAAAGTAATCGTCTGTTGGCACGTAGACCTATAAATTTTGCTAGTGCTTGATTTCCTGTAAAGACATAGCCGGTAAATCCGCTACATTTTTGTTTTAAGAAATCACCCATTTCTTTGTAGGTGTTTTCCAATTGTTTTTGAATACCTAGCCTTTGTCCATATTCTGGATTAAAAACAATAATCCCTTTTTCTTCGGGGATCGGTGTATCTTTGAAGTCGCAAACATAGAATTCAATGCAATGGTCTACGCCGGCATTTTGAGCATTTTTTTTAGCTAGCTCAATGGCGTGCTTGTCGATGTCAGAGGCAATAATTCTAAAGCTTGGTTTTTTTTTGGATAAGGTAGATAGTTGCTTACGCAAGGCATTCCAAAGTTCTAGGTCGAAACCTTTAATATGCATAAAACCAAAATTGCTGCGTAAACTGGCAGCTGGACGATTTAAGGCAACTAAGGCTGCTTCAATAGCAATTGTTCCACTGCCGCACATTGGGTTAACTAAAGTTTGTAAGCCGTCATAATTGGCAGCTTGCAGTAAGGCAGCGGCTAAAGTTTCTTGTAAGGGGGCCTTGTAGGGAATTTTTCGATAATTTCTGTCGGACAATTTGCGGCCGGAAGTATTCAGATATATCCAGCATTTTTCATCCTTCCAATATAAGTTAACAACTACGTTATCTCTATTTCCTCCGGCGCTGGGGCGCATATTACATTTTTCAGCTATTCTATCGACGATTGCATCTTTGGCTTTTTGGCTGACAAATACTGAGTTGTTAATTGTCGGGCTGTCTACACGTGAAACTACACTTATATATTCTGATGGCTCAACAATATCTTCCCAGGCAATTGAAGATACGTGCTTATACAGATCTTGCGCATGACGACAGGAAAACTGCTTTAGCAGGCAGAGAACATTAAAAGCGTTTCGCAGGCAAAAGTTAAGTTTCATTGCCTCCACTAAAGACGCGGATATTTCTATACCTGTTCTGTGCTGTGACTTGACTTGAAATCCAAGATCTTTTACTTCTTTCTGTAAATAAGGTGCTATTTCCCGAGCGCAAGTAATCAGTAAGTTTTGCTGCTTGTTTATATCCATATAAGTTATATAACAGACATTTTATAAATTGCAAATTGATTCTATAAACAGCCAATAATTTAGGACGATTAGTTACTGCAATTAAAAGCTATGTGTTATAATGATATCATGATTGTTACTATTGAAAAGATTGTTTACCCTGGGAAGAGTTTCTCTAGAATAAATGGAAAAGTAGTATTTCTCGATCAAGGTTTACCCGGTGAAGTAGTAGAGATTGATATAGTTAGTGAAACTAAAGGGTATATTCAGGCTAAAGTAATAAAAGTGATAGATGCCTCGCTTTATCGTAAACAGGCGCTTTGCAGCCATTATCGAGTTTGCTCAGTCTATCAATATATTGATTATTCTCAGCAAGTAGAAATAAAAAAGCAGCAAATAAAAGAAATTATCTGTCATAGATTTGATATTGACTGTGCTTTGTTACATTTTCGTCAAAGTCCTCAAATCTGGGGTTACCGTAATAAAATAAAAGTAAAGATTATCAGACAGAACTCTTTGCCTCATTTAGCGTATAATTTACCGGGAACTATTGATAAATTTATTCCGATTGACAGGTGTTTTCTGTCTCCGGATCAGACTAATCTATTCATGAGTAAGTTTATAAAAATACTTCGTCAGCAAGATTTTTCATCAGTTAGACAGTTAACAATTAAGGAAAATAAAAACAATGAATTGCTGGTTTGTGTTTGCCACGATGATTCCTTAGATATTCATCAATTCTCTCTTGTTTTTGAAAGCCTAATAAAGCAGCCTAAGGTCGCCGGGGTTGTTCTTGCTAATGAGGAAAGAGATACGCAGGCTGTTATCTATGGTGACGATTTTTTTAGAGAGACAATTGACAACAAGCAGTTTTTAATTGGCAGTTTTTCGTTTTTCCAAATAAATACACATGCACTTAATCTTTTAGTTGGAGATTTGCGAGATAACTTAATCTTGAGCAAGGATACTGTTTTAGCTGATCTTTATTGCGGTGTAGGCATATTTGGTATTTTGCTGGCTGAGCAGGTAAAGCAAGTAATTGGTGCAGAAATTGAACCGGAGAATTTTTTATTTTTAGAAAAAAATATCAAAATTAATGGAATAACAAACTTTGATTTACATTTGTGTGACTGCAATGATCGCTTAATATCAATATTTAAAAAAAATATTGATATAGCCATTATTGATCCCCCAAGGAAGGGAGCCGGCGTACAAGTTTGTGAAAAATTAATTAAGTCTAAGGTAAGTACTATTGTTTATATTTCTTGTGATCCATCTACGCTTGCCCGTGATTTGAAAATATTACTTTCTGCTTACAAAGTAAGAAGTCTATATGTGTATGATTTTTTTCCACATACCCCTCATATTGAAACCATGGTAATTCTCGATAAAGAAAATAATTAATTTTTTTTATTATAAAATTGTCGATATCCTGATATTCTTTTCTGAGTCAGCAAATTTATTAATTTGAGCATTTGCGGTTTAGTTTTAACTTGAGATATTTTAGCTTTTAGGTGTTTAGTATCAATAAAATTTCGGGCATACCAAAGAAAAAACTTTCTGAATCGAATGATTCCGGTTTTCTCACCAAAAAAACTAAGAGTTAATTCAAAGTGTGTATATATTTGGGCAGCTATTTCATCTGTTATTGGGCGTGATATCTCTCGGTCGTTTTTTAGAAGCTTATTAATTTCCTGGAATATCCAGGGATTGCCCAAAGCTCCTCTAGCTACCATTATAGCGTCGACTTTTGTTTTATTAAACATCTTCATGGCTAGTTCAGCGCTGAGAATATTTCCACTTCCAATAACGGGAATTTTGAGTGACTTTTTAATTTTAGCTATGGATGCATAGTCAACTTCATGACAGTATTCCTGATTTCGGGTTCGTCCGTGTACATATATTGCTGATATTCCGCAATCAGCTGCTCCTTTAGCAATATCCAGGGCATTATTGGAGTTATTCCATCCCAGGCGCATTTTTAAAGTTATCGGCTTAGATGTCTGCCGGATGAGGCATTTAAGCAAAGAGTTCAACTTTTGAGGTTCTTTCAATAGATAAGCTCCCTTACCGTTATTAGTAACCTTTTTTTGCGGGCAAGCAGCATTGAAATCTAAAGTATCAAATTTGTAGTTGCTAAGCTTTTCTAAAGCCTTTTGCATATAGCAGATATCTTTTCCCAGAAGTTGAATCCCTAATGGCCCTTCATCAGGGCAGCTGCGAAGCCTTTCTTGGGTTCCTTTGCTCAAGTAGCTTAAAGCTCGAGCACTGATCATCTCTGTGTAAGCTAGCTTAATGCCCATTTTCCGGTTAATTGTCCGGTAAGGGCATGAGCTAATACCTGCCATTGGTGCTAATATTATCGGGCTGGAGAGTTTTATATTTCCAATTTTAACCATATGTGTTTATGGTGTTTTAGTTAGGTTATTACTAATTCTCTCTGGGCTTGGGCGAGCATGTCTTTGGCGTGCGATAGTGATATTTTACTTTCTTTTTTTCCGCTCATCATTTGAGCTAGCTCTTTGACTCTATTGTTAGCGGTTAGAGGTAAAACGCTAATTAATGTTCGGCCGTCTACAACCTGTTTGTCTACCTTATAGTGAGTATCAGCAAATGATGCTATTTGTGGAAGATGAGTTATAACGATGACTTGCCGTCCACAAGACAGTTCTTTTAGTTTTGTCCCAGTAATTGTACCTAGTCTTCCTCCGATTTGAGCGTCTATTTCGTCAAAAATAAGCACAGGCACAGGGTCAACATTGACTAATGCTTTTTTTAAAGCCAACATAACCCTTGCTGATTCACCTGAAGAAATAATATCAGCCAATGGCTTTAAAGGCTCCCCGGGGTTGGGGCTAATATAGAATTCTACATCGTCGCAGCCATTGTTTTTTAATAGTACTCTTTTAATCTGGCAATCAAAAAGCACTTTATTAAATCCTAACTCTAAAAGCTCCTTTTCAACTATACTTTTTAGTGATTTTGCTGTTTTGTTGCGCTTTTTGCTTATTTGTTCGGCAAATTGATTGAGTTTCTTTTCTATCTGTATTTTTTCTGCTTGAATGTTTTTATCGTTGTGTTCTAGATTTATGAGAAATTCATGGCGTTTCTGAGCTTGCTCGAAAAAATTAATTAAGTCTTTAATATCTGGTCCGTATTTACGCAAAAGACTATTGTAGATATCGCAGATTTTATTAATTTGCTCTGCTTGACCGGGTTCAAAGCTAAGATGTTGGCTATATTCGCTAAGCTTGGATAATAGCTGGCTAGATGTTTCTTGGATAAGGCTTAAATCTTGGGAAAAATCCTTAGTTGTTTCGTCAATTTGGTTAAGTTTATTCATCAGTGTAAAGGCTTTCTTAATGTTTTCTTCGATTCCAATAGTATCGTCCTCTAAAAATGTAGTTATCTCTCCGGCGTATTGGCATAATGTTTCAGTGTTATTTATTCTCGTTTGTTCTCTTAAGTACTCAAAATATTTTTCCGGGTTCAACTCAACTTGAGACAGCTCTTTTATTTGATAATTTAGCATGTCGAGTTCACGTTCTCGTGATTGAATATTCTGTTGAATCTCGTGCAGCTGGTGGTTAAATTTACTGAGTTTATCGAAGTTATCCTGGTAGATAGTTAACAGGCTATCAACATTGCTTAACTGATCGATGATTGTAACGTGAGATTCTTTTAGTAACAACATTTGATGATCATGGGGACCATGCAAATCGATTAGTAAGTTGCCGATTGTTTTTAGTTGGGCAACAGTAGCATTTAATCCATTTATCTTAATTTTGTTCTTTCCTTCGGGCGTGTAAGTGCGGGATATAATCAAAGAATTTTCTTCTTTGTCTAAAAAATCAGCAAGTATAGCATTTCGCTTTATAATTTCGTTGTGCAACTCAAATACTGTTTCAATGATGCAAGGTAATTTAGGGTTGCGAATTTGTGATTGGTTTATTCGCAGGCCCAGGCAAACCCTTAAAGCTTCAATAATAATTGATTTACCGGCACCGGTTTCACCGCTTAAAGCGTTAAGACCAGGGCTTAGTTCTAAATTTAAATTATCAATTAAGCCAAAATTTCTTATTGTGATGTTGCCTAACATAAATATAATGGTAACAGCGTAGGCTTATATTTAGACATCCCCTGTGTTATTTACGATATTCAATGGGTTTTATTGTTTTGTCTGGTCCTTTATACCTTCGATATTTTTTGTCGTTAGTGCTTTGTTGGCAAATCAAAATTGCGTTTTTAGGACATAGATTGTAACACTTTACGCAGAGGATACATTTACTACCGAAAGTGATTTCTCCATTTTCTTTCCGAGATATATTATTTGTAGGGCATATTCTGTAACATAGACCGCATTTTATACAAAGTTTTTCGTTTATTGAAAAGCGGGATTTATACCAGTTTGCGGTCCAGTAGAATTTTCTTTGCAAATATCCTCCTAAACGAGAGAATGGTCCCCTTCCTTCGGTTTTTTGTTTGTTATTTAAAATTGCGCAGCAGATACTTTTAAGCTTTTTTTCTGCCTCAGAAAGTATCTTCTTTAATTCCTCTTCTCCGGGAACTTGTTTTATTATGTTTTCCGGAAGCCAGGGAATATTTATATTTGTGGGCATGATTATGTGACTTATATAAAAGACGTTATATCCTTTTTTTTGAAGTATTTTTTTCCAGCGAAGTCCGGTGTCTCCGGTAAATGCGCAGCAATTTCCTATCAGGAAAAGTTTTTTTCCGTTTCCTTCAGGCATATTTGTTAGGTAGTCTACTAGCGGGTCAGGTGGATTAGAACCCCACACTGGATAAAAAAAACCGATAATCTCACAATCTTTTTGTTGAAAATCTGACGCATCTTTAATTATTTCGCATAATTCTACTGAGTGGCCTTGGCGTTCCATTATTTCCTTGGCCTTTAGTCCGAGCCACAATGTATTTCCGGTTGATGTAAAGTATCCGATATTGATTTTCATAAATTATTTGCTAGGCAAAATATATTTTTTATAAGGAATATTCCCGTGTTTTCTTATACTACATAATATAACTTAGGGCTAAAATTTCAAATGTTTTTTTCAAAAGAGTATCTTTATTTTTTTATTGCCCAGTATAAAAAAGCGCTTTTAGAGCGAGGATTGGAATATTGCTCTTTTGCGCTGGGGCGTAAGGGCTCGTAGCTGATATCCGAATATAAACCAGCGTCTAAATCCTTATTAAAAAAGTTTACAATTCGCTTATGTTCACCGGAATGAAAACTTAAAATTGCAACGCGTCCTTGGCTTTTAAGACAAAAAGGTAAATTTCGTAAGAATTGCTCAAGCACAGAAAATTCATTATTAACTTCTATACGTAGTGCTTGAAAGATTCTCCGGATAGAATCTGTTGTTTTTTTACCACAGTCAAGATACGATTCGTGGCCTAATGTGTAAGCAACAATATTTGCTAGTTCTGTAGTTGTGTTGATTTTATTTTTATTTTTAAAAATTGCCTGAGCGATCAACCAGGCGTATGGCTCGTCAGAGTTATCAATAAATATTTTCTCTAGCTGTTCTTCGCTTAGTGTTTTTATTAAGGATTCTGCCGATTGGCCGCGCTTGGGGTTAAACCGTAAGTCTAGTGGTCCTTCATGTTTAAAAGTAAACCCGCGCTTTGGATTGTCTAATTGCATTGATGACATTCCTAAATCAGCAAGAACAAAATCAAAACCTCCACCGGCTTCATGTAGTAGTTTAAACATTCCGGCAAAGTTAATGCATTTAGTGACTAGCTCTTTATCACTGAACCCTAATGATTGTAAGCGTTTTTCTGTACGTGCAAGTTCTAAAGAATCGATTTCTAATCCAAACAATTGACCTCCAGGAGTAATTTTTTTGAGTAGTTCAATGGTATGTCCACCAAAGCCTAATGTTGCGTCTAGTCCGATTTGACCGGGTGAAGGCTTTAGAATGGCTAATATTTCATTCACGCATACTGGTCTGTGGGTGCCGGCGGGAGTTTTTCCAGATTCGATGATTTTTTGCATATCAGGAATATATTTTTCAAAATTAAGTTCCTTATATTTTTCTTCAAAATAGCGTGGGTGTGTGCCTTTGTAGCGAATGCGGCGGTTAGGCTTGGGCGAGTCGTTAGCTATATTATTCATTGCTTAATGAATAGGTATTTATTTCTTTTTTTATTTATATCGACGACGATATGTGGTGTTTCTGCTGCTACTTTTGGTTTTTTGCCATCGTGCAGGATTTGGGCGTTTTTCTCTCTTGGCAGCGCTGCTTAAGGAGCGGCTAGACCCTCTACCTCTAGGCAAGGGGCGCGCTGCGGCTCCGGTAGCAAACTCAGCTGTTTGAGAGTGAAAAGAACTATCACGGTCAACAGAAATTTTCATGTGCAGCATTTTTTCTATTGCACGCAAGCAATCTCGGTCTGGCGCCGAGCAAAATGAAACAGCATCGCCTTCAGCGCCGGCTCGGGCGGTTCGCCCGATACGGTGTACATAAGTATTCGGGGTGTTTGGGAGATCATAATTTATCACATGTGAAATCGAATCAACGTCTATTCCGCGAGCGGCAATATCAGTAGCTACTAAAACACGAATTTGGCCCAGCTTAAACTTGGCTAATGCTGCGGTGCGTGCAGTTTGGCTTTTGTTGCCGTGAATTGCTACAGCGCTGATGCTAGACGAGTGTAGCTGCCTAACGACTTTATCGGCGGAATGCTTCATTTGGACAAAAACTAATACTCGGCTTAGATGCTTGGCTCTAAGAAGCTGAGTCAACAGAGCATCTTTGCGATTTTTATCTACGAAAAATACTTTTTGGATAATACGCTCTACTGCAGGTTTGTCGGGAGTTATCTTGACAAAAACAGCATCGTTTACAATTTCTTCCGAGAGCTTAATTACTTCTGGATCCATAGTGGCTGAGAAAAAAAGAGTCTGCCTCTTTTTAGGAAGCTTAGAGATTATTTTTTGAACATCGTAGATAAAACCCATGTCAAGCATCCGGTCTGCTTCATCTAATACAAGGATTTCTGTATTGTCGAGATTTATGTGGCGTTGGTTAATTAAATCTAGCAGGCGTCCGGGGGTGGCTGTAACAATATCTACACCACGTACCAGCGCGCGTACTTGAGGGTTTTGGCCGACGCCGCCAAAAATAACTGTATGAGATATTTTTAGATATCGCCCATAATTCTTAATGCTATCGCCGATTTGGGCGGCTAATTCACGGGTAGGCGCTAAGACTAATACGCGATTTTTATTTCGTACCCGAGGGCGTGAATTTTTTGTTAAATATTGCAATATTGGCAGTATGAACGCGGCAGTTTTTCCGGTGCCCGTTTGTGCACAGCCGATCAAATCTCGTCCGTTGAGTAAAGGTTTGATTACTTTTTCCTGGATTGGTGTAGGCGTATGGTAGCCACGGTCGGATACTGCCTGCTGCAATTCAAGAATTAGCTGAGTGAATGCTCCCTGGGGTGCAGTGTATGGATGAGATGATTTGGGTTGTGGTTTATTCATATTAATTATGTTTGTCTACCGTGTTTTTCTTGCGATTCCTCAACGTTTTTAAATAAAAAATCTCGACTTTTTTTCTTGCCCAAGGAGTCTTCCTTAGGAATTTTAAACTTGAGTTTATGCTGGGGTTGTTAGTGAAACAACGAATATTAATGTTTTCACCTAACATTTTCCATCCGCACCAAGCTTCTAAGTTGACTAGAATTATTTTTAAGGTGACCCCGTGCAAAGGGTCTTTATGCATAATCTTTTTTACTTTTTTGTTGCTTTTTTTCTAATCGTTTTTCTTTCAATGTTTTTTCTGCTTTCTTTTTTATGCTTTTTTTGGCATCATGGCTTTTAGACATATATTTTTTCTCCTTGGGTTTCTATACGACACCTAAATACGTTTTTTTTTGCGTGTAAAAAATGATTCATTTTTTTTAAATGGTTTTGTTTTTTTGTCAGAGTGGTTTTCCCAAGAGAAATTTCTTTTTTTTGGCTTATCGTTTCGGGTTGCATCAAAAGGATTATCTTTTTTGTGTTTTGAAAAGCATTCTCGGCAGTATATTGGGCGGTCGCCGCTTGGTTTAAAAGGGACTTCGCACTCTTTACTGCAGTCTGAACAAGTAACACGAGTAAAAGTTTTATCCTCGTGATAGCTGTCGTGTCTTTCTCTATCTCGGTGATAGCTATTAGCTTGAGTGTAGTTTTTTTCGTTAGGCCTTGCCGAAGACTGACCGATTAAAATATCCAACTTTTTTTCCATAGCATTTAATTGTTGTTGCATTCTATGGATTGGGCCAGCTATGCCGGATTCATTTTTTGGTGATAGTGATAAACTTTTACGTTTACGATGTTTTTCCACGATACTCCTTTTATTTAATGTGATATAAATAAACTCTTAGGAAAGGATTTGTCATTAAACGGCATTGGAGGGATTCCTTTAATGTAGACGAATTCTTTCTTATTTATCCATAATTATAACATAATTAGCGTTATTTTACAATTGTAAACAAATTTATTCGTTTTCTCCCGGTTTTCAATGAATTAGTGTTTATTAATGATTGCCATGGCTGTTTTTATGCCATCTGCACCACTGGATATTATTCCTCCGGAATATCCACTACCTTCTCCGGCTATATAAATATTCTCAAATCCAAAGCAGAGATAGTTTCTTTCCCGGAGAGCTTGGATTGGCGATGAGCTTTTGCTGTCGAGCCCCATAATCATGCCTGTTTCAAATCCTTTTATTTTTCCAATAAAATCCTTAAGCCCTTTTCTTATTGAGTTGCTCACCTCAAAAGGTAACAAATTCCACAAAGCTGCGGGCGTAAGTCCCAAGGAATAACTTGATTTTGCGATGCTTGAATTAATTTTTTGATTAATAAAGTCAGCAATGCTGCACGATGGAATCTGGAAGCTATTTGAGTGTTTGTAGAATTGTTGTTCAATGTTTTCCAACCATTTGAGTGCTTCTAGAGGTGATGTCTGCTTGCCAGTTAATTTATCCAGGTTTATTCCGGCTACACAAGCAGCATTAGCAAATTTCCCGTCTCGGCTGTAAGTGCTCATTCCGTTTAAAATGTTTGTGTTTTTGTATGCAGAAGCCGGAATAATGCTTCCCCCGGGACACATGCAAAACGTATAGACTGGAATATCACCATCTCCTTTTGATGTAAGACGGTATTCAGCAGCTTTAACTTTCGGTAAGCTTTTTTGGCCCCATTGTGCATTGTTGATAATCTCTTGAAGATGTTCTATACGATGCCCAATAGCAAAATTTTTTGTACGAAATCCTATTCCCCTTTTGATTAGCATTCGGTATGTTTCGTAGGCAGAATGACCCGGAGCAATAATAAACTCATCGGCTTTAATTTCGCCGGAAGTTGTAATTGCCCAGTGTACTAGATTATTTTTAATTTTTATATCCTCTAGTAATGTTTCAAAGAGCACTTTTCCGCCTATATCCAAGAAGGCTTCTCTTAACTTTGGAACAATCTTAATAAGATTGTCACTGCCTAGGTGAGGATGTGCCAGATAGTTTATTTCGTCTGGTGCGCCGGCGTTAATGTAGGTAGACAGAATTAATTCCCTTTCTTGAGATATGTGTTTTGATCTTGAGGTAAGTTTTCCGTCAGAAAATGTGCCTGCGCCTCCTTCACCAAATGCGTAGTTGTTATCAGAATTAAATAGTCCTGTTTTTTCAAATTTTCCGATTTCTTTAGTTCTTTTTTTAACGTCTGAGCCTCTTTCAATTAAAGTTGTGTTAAATCCTGCTTTTTGAAGGACAAAAGCGCAGAAGAATCCTGCTGGGCCGCTACCTACAACAAGTACATCTTTTTTTCTTTTTTTATAAGGGATATTCAAAGATGGGGTTACTGGCAAATCAGGGCCCTTAATTTTTTTTGATGCGATAGAAACTAGAATATGCCAACAAATATCTGTTTTTTTTCGTGCATCAAGACTTTTTCTTTTAACTTGGTAGGAGAACTCTTTTATGTTGATTACTTTTTTGATTTTCTTCTGAAGTTGATCATCAGTGTAATCAGTAGGTAATTTTAGTGAAATTTCTTTATATCCCATAGTAGTTAATTATTTCCTTTTAAAATAGTAAATGCATTCTACCAAAAAATCATCAATAAAGAGAGTAAATTATTAGAATAATTATTTGACCAATAAATAAACAGGCGTTAAAATAAAAACTATGGGTGTTTTAAGGTTTCTGGTTTCTCTTATAGTGTTAGCGGTTATCTCCTCTACTTTTTATGCCTATTCTCGTCATAATTATAAATGGTTTCCGTTTAATACTAGCATAGCCTTGCAAGAATGGGAAGAAAAGGTATTTAAGAACAAAGTTCTTTATAAAGTAGAACCAAAAAAAGAAGGTGGCTATCTTTCTGCAACAAGTGATAAAGCTAATTCCGGACTAATGTACAGAATCAAATTTAATCCGCGAATATATCCGATGATTAGTTGGAAATGGAAAGTAATAAAATTTCCGGAAAAGAATAATATAAAATTGACAAAAGGCGGGTGGGTAGAAAAAGATGACTATGCGGCACGGGTATATGTTATTTTTCCCAGTTGGATTTTTACCAGAATAAAGTGTATTGAGTATGTTTGGGATGAAAAAATACCTGAAGGGATGATAAGTAAAAGCCCTTATTCAAAGAATATACGGCTGATAACACTAGAGTCTGGAAAGGATAATCTAGGTGAATGGGTTGAAGAAGAAAGGAATATTTATGATGATTACAAAAGAGCCTTTGGCCGGCCTCCCGGGCGTGTAGGAGCTATTGCGCTGGTAACGGATACTGATAATACGCTTTCTACTGCGGAAGCGCTATACACAAATATAAAAGTGAGGTATAAAAAATGATGATAAAAAATAAACGAATCAAGATATTTGCTAATAAATTTCATAGGCAAGCAATATTGTTAATTTTTGCGGCTATACTGTTTCCGGTGATTATTGCTGTTCTTTGTCTTTATTATTTAATATTCGATATTGTGGCAACACAGATTATGATCCCGGAGGTAATTGCTCAGAATATTATTCCGGCCGCGAAAAAAGTAACAATAATTTTAGCGATACTTTTACCTCTTGTAATCTCAACGATATTGTTTGTTGCGCATCGAATAACTCAAGTAATCATCGGGCCTTTTGATAGGGTAGACAACGACCTTAATAGCCGCATTGAAAATTCCAGTAATGAACCAATAAATATCCGAACAGGTGATAAGTTCGAGCCATTAGTCGATAAAATTAATAGACTTCTTGCAAAATTAAAAGACAAAGAATAATTTCTTTACAGCTGAGCATGGTGGTGCCTCAGGTTAAATGCCTCGTTTATTTAATCAAAGTGATAAAGCATGATCGTTGGATAGGTCCTCTTTTTCGATATCGATTAATCGTGCAGAAGACCTTACGCTTAAGAAAGGAATCCATTCTAAAAAAGAACATCGTCGTTTAAATGTGGCGGTTCCCCCATCGTAGCAGCGGGCGATTGTCCATTGGCCATTGCAAGATTTACCTTGATGATTGTGACCGTATAAAAGAGCATCAATGGAAGTTCCACTAGCAATAGTACTTGTTAATAATTTTTTTAGCCGATGTGAATCCTTTAACTGGTGTAATGGTCGCCAGTCAAAGGGGTGATGATGCAAATAAATTACTCGTTTTTTACAACGCTGTACATCTTCGGCTTTTAAAGTATCACTTAGGCGCTGTAATTGATTGTGTCCTAGCTCACCTTCAGAAAAGAATCTATCGTAAAAGTGAAGTTCTTCGGCGGTTGAATCAAGGCCAATGAAGGCGACACCATCAATAATATCCTTTCGTGGATAGTCTATCTCATCTTGATAGAAAGTCTGCCGGAATAGTTTTACAAATTTTTTATTACCGTATTGACCAGTGCCGTAATCATGGTTTCCTGGCACAACTAAGATATGCTCAAATCCTGCACATTTTAAACGTTCCAGCTGTATCTTTACTTTAGTATAATTGTTATGATTGTTAGCATTATCTACCAAGTCTCCGGTGATAACAATAACGTGATTAACCGCTTGGTTTCCTATTTGGGCGATTAAATTATTACAAATAACTTCAAAGCGCCGGTCAAAGTCTTTGTGCCCTACATGTAAATCGCTTAAGTGAATAATACGTTTCATCTTAGTTATTATCCTTTTAAGTTGAGATCTTATTTTTTATATATAGTCAGGTGAGCCATATTTAGTAAATAGGCCCTTATCGCTTCTAATAACTTTACGTATTGGAATGTATTGCGGATGAGCGGCTTTAATTAGCCATTCCCAGGCATGGTCTATCTCATCGGGTTTGAAATAGCGTGTTTCAGCTTCCACAAAAATGGATTCAGCTAATATCTCGCTCATGACTTTAGTCCAGGAATGAGCGCCGATTATAGCGATAAGCTCAATGTCTTGCATGTGCTTTTTAAGGAATTCAAATATTTCCCATTCTGATTTAATATTTACGCCGTGCATTTGGCTGACATTAATAAGCAGTCTAAGTTTTTTGTTTGCCTTAAGTACAGCTTCTTCCATCTTCGGAAGAAATTCCTGCAATTCTTTGGGGGTGAGTTTTTCAATGACTTCAAATCCAAAAACATTATTTGGCCGGTGGTCAAGTGCGGTTATGCTCATAGGTCTATTCTCCTTTTGATAAAATAACGAAGTCAAATCTTGTTTCTTGTATTTTTTCTCTTATTCACAGTGGATACTTCTAAAATAGGATTTTCAAGATGTTCTGATACATTTCTAATATCTTTAGTTTTTATTTATAGACAACCGCGATAGCCAAAAGCCTCGCTACTGTCATCTATTCTAACTACATAAAAGCAGCGAGTGTTAAGCCACTTTTCGTGTTTTCTAACGATAAGCTCTTTTACACCTGGGCCCATCTTCTCTTTACAATCAGGACGTCGCTTTAAAAGTTCAAGTACAAAATCAAAATCTTCGCCTGTTAGTTTCTCATTAAGCTTGTATTTGTACAAAATTGATTTAATAAATTCAATAGTGGCAGTTTTAGTGGGAAAGCTTTTCTCAGCTATAGTGTATGGTTTAGGCATTTATTATTTGTTAGTAGACCTGCAAGATCAGGGTTTACCTTTCTTATTCCAATATATACTCTTAAATAAAAAATTCAATGGTTTTATGGAGAGAGGATACACAGCGGAATCGGAGAGCTGATAAAAGAAGTGGTTTTTGAATAAGCTTTATTTATCAGGCTTATTTCCTCTATCGTTATGTTTTACAAAAGAAAAACGATTCTACCTGTTTTCTTCTTTTTGGCGCAAGCTAATTATTGATTTTAACTATCTTTTTTGTGTTTTTGGGCACGTGCGAGACGGCTTTGAAAGGAACCCTTTTTTAACTGTTTTGCCCAACCTTTCATCAATATCCATCCTCCAAAACGGGCTAAACTATTTCTCCAAGGTCTATACCATCTTCTCCAGCCGGCTTTTAAATTATAAAAGTAAAAAACCATTGATGTAAAAGATAAGGCTTGTAGGCCTATCATAAACATATATTTGAATTCATAAAATCTGCTCATAATATTACGAATAGAGCGTTGTAATTCTTGTGCGCTAATCTGGGCATCAGGTTCGAAGATAGGAAAATTACCATCATAATATTCCCAACCGATATCATCTTTTGGGTATATTCGATTGTCTTTCTCTAATCTTTTTCTAAGCTCAGTACCGGGTAATGGAACTGGGAGAAGAACTTGAATAGTATCAATTTTAGCTTTTTTAATAAATTTTTTATAACTTTTTATCCTATTTTTTAGACTCACATTCAAAATGTGTTTGCTTTTAAGTGGATAACCAAATATAAACATACCGTGAACTAAAAAGCCGAAACGATGATATGTTCTGGCAAGCTCAATCATTTCATCTGGCCGTATATGTTTTTTCATTGCCTCCAATTCTTCTTTTATTGGGGATTCAAAGCCAATAGCTACAGTATTAATCTCAGCGTTTCTCATGGCTAAAAGTAGCTCATGATCTTTAGCTTTATCTAGGCGAATTTGTACTACCACATCAAGACGTTTTCTTACTTGTTTCTGATAATCTTTAAGCATTTTGCAAAAACGGATTGTCTCATCACGAAATTGACCAAATAAATCATCAACAATGAAAAAATGCCTGGCATCTTGAGTCTCAAGAAGATGAGATATATCTTCCATTAAGCGTTCAGGTGATGCACAGCGAGGCTTGCCTTTTACAGTGCAAAATTCACAATCCATGCCACAGCCTCTGATCCTACCTACAGGAAAAATTTTTAATTTTGCATAACGTACCAATGAAAAATCTGGCCGTGGCAAAATATCAAAGTCATTAATTGGTTCTCGATAATCAGTTGTATGAATCGTCTTGTCTTTTTGGTAGACAATTCCCCTTACACTTGAAACATCTTGTCCGGTCTCAATTTTCACAAGAAGCTCTTTGATTGTAATTTCTCCTTCACCAATAACAATATAATCCAATCCAATATCTAAGGCTTCTTGATAATTTTCTTGAGAAAAGTGCTGGCCTCCAGCTAGAACAATTACACCATTTTGCTTATAAAATTTAATTAGTTCATAAAGTCGGGGTATAGTACTGGTAAGGCCTCCATATAAACCAACTACATCAGCAGGTCTGATTTTTTGCAAATACTCATGATCCGCACCGCCTAAAGCGTCTCGCGGACCATAACGTCTGAGATTATTTTCGTCAATAATCTCAACATCCCACTTTTCTAATTTATTCACAACACTTCCTATGCAAACCGGCCCCAAAGCAGTTGTTTTATTGGCAATACCCGAATAAATATTAAAGGCGGGGTATGCTGGTATGATAATTCGCAGCCTATAGCGTTTTTTAGCTTGATCAAGCATAATAAAACCTTTCTTAAAATTACAAAAATAGATTAATCCTAATAAAGGCCCTAGCCAACACTCTTAAATGGGCAGTTTGAGAGAAATTGTGATTTAGATTCTAACTATTTTTTGTTTTTTTCTCTTTGCTTGTTTTTTTTTGCTTTTTGCTTTTTTCTTTATCTTTCTTGCCTTTATCTCCCATTTTATGCCTCCTTTTTAAACAATTATATCTCTAATTCGCTTAATTTGTCAATATATTTCAGTACTGTCCAAACAAAAGCCGAATGGCTCCAAGTAAGGGGAGATACACAAAGTGGTGAACCCTTGTAAGGATCTACTTGTTCAGCAAGCACCCCTGAGGCAAGAGCATTCTTTACACACCATTCAATAAAAAAGAGAGACTTTTGAAGCTGCTCTTTATCTTGAGCTTGCTCTATATAATATTCAGCTAACCAAAGAGTAGAGATAAACCAGGGGTTTCCGGGGATATTATCAGGGCAATTATCTGCACGTTGGTAAAAATCTTTCTCGTATCTTGCGCAACCTTCAACGGGGGTTTTCAGCCAGAGTTTATCATATACTGCTTTAACTGTTTCTTTGATTAAAGGATCATTCGAATCAAAAATACCTAGAGTTGCTAAGCTGAGAAGACTAACATCTACAATTTCATCTAGCTGGTAACCATCTTTTATTCTTAGTCCTGAACGAGCAAACCGCCCCAGTTCGGTATGGAAAAAATATTTTTTAATCCCCTCTTTAACTTCCTCTGCTGCAGAGTTATATTTATTAGCTAAAACATTATCTTGAAAAAGATCAGCAAAATTAGCTGCAGCTCTAAGACCAGCAACTACTGATGCAGCTGTATACGTATGCGTGGCGTAACGTTCTTCCCAAAGATCGTAAGATGGTAAAGGCAATAAAGTCTCAGGGTCACGATATCTAAATAAGAAATCAGCCGCTTTTTTAATTAATGAATTATAAAGTGGTTTCACAAATTCTATATCATTTAAACTTTGGTAATGTATCCAAAGAGACCAAAGAGTAAGAGCTGTAGAATCCTCTTGTATAGGAAGAACTTCTTTACCTTCAACTATCCAAGAATGCCAATTGCTAGCAAGTGATCCGTCAGGGTTGTAGTGTTGGAATAAATATCCTTCATCAGACAAAATCTTATTGCAAAAGTCAAAATACTTCATGCATAAATGTGAGTATCCCGCCTTTGCTAAAGCAGCAGCAACAAAAGCTCCATCTCTTCCCCACATGTAAGAATAGGTATCCTTGCCAAAGCGAATAATATCAGAATCATTAGCAGCAATTATTGCGCCATGATTATCAATTTGGGTCCTTAAAATTAAGAGGCTTCGATCAAAAATATTCGTTACTGATTTTGGCAAATATTGAAGATGAGTTAAATCCTTGTCTACCCAAGTCTTCCAATAACGAAGGGAACGCTTAAATAATTCCTCGGGAGTTTTTTTATGTATTTCTAGATTAAGGCCAGATACTTCATTGTAATTCATCCCAGCAGCAATCCAATAATAAGTAGTTGTTTTTCCTTGAGCTGGCAATTGTAACCAGATACCCACAGTAGAATAAGGTGTTCCCCAAGCTGTAGCTTCTTGGTTTAATTCACCCCTGGCTATATTCATAGTTTTATCTAAATTGCCTAAGGTATTTCTTCGGCCACAGGAAAAATGCTTAATTCCCCATTGATCGTTAGCTAAAGAGCTGATTAAAAAATAACGATGAACTTTGTAGTGTATAATTGAACAGCTGCGTGGATCAAAATAAGCTGTACCACCAATATCATTGCCATATAAATTAAAATTATGGCTAAAAAAAAGACGAACTTCTCGTGGCTTATCTTTAAGGTTTGAAACCTCAATTTTTTTGATATACACGTTTAGATCAACATCTACAACATCGCAACAATGAATTTCCAAATCTAAAGCTTTGTTTTTAAGAAAAACATTAGTTGCTAAGCTTTTGTCATGATATCTTAAATCTTTTTCCCATTCTGGGCCTATCAATGAATATTCTCCCTCAACCCAGACTCCAAAACGAAAAGGATGTCCGCTTGAATGATTCTCTTGACCAATAAAAGGAAAATAAATATCCCTAATCTGATAATCTGAATCAAAATTCAATAATAAAGATCCGTTACTTATTGGGATATCTTTAGGCATTGATTCCTCTTTTTTTAATTATACGGTGATAGAGATTTGAATATTCTTGGGACATGCTAGCGATTGAAAAATTATCTTTCACATGCTTACGACAATCACTAGAGTTAATATCTTTTTTCGACTTAACAGCCATAGCCATCTGAGCAATTGAATTAACCACAAATCCAGTTTTCCCATGAACCACGATCTCAGAGACTGAACCTTTGTCAAAAGCAATTACTGGTGTGCCACAAGCCATAGATTCAACCAAGACAAGCCCAAATGGCTCACCCCATTGAACTGGAAAAAGAAAAAACTTTGCATATTGGTACCAAAGCTTTTTTTGCGCGTTATTCACTTCTCCAATATATATAATTTGCTTATTTGAATCAAGAGTTGGTTTTATGACTTTACGATAATACTCATCACCTGTAAAAGGCTTGTCACCCTTAATGATCAAGTCGATATCTTTTCGTAAACTTTTAAAAAAGTCCCTGTCTTTTGTTTTGTTCTGAACATTACCAGCAATAACTAGACGGTAACCAGTCTTTTTTGCAATTTCAATAGCTTTGTCTTGTCCTTTGTCCTGAGTTATTCTACCCATAGAAAATAAGTATTCTTGCTTCTCGAAATTTTTTTCAAAAGGATAATCCTCCACATCAATACCGTGATGAATAACTTGATGCATATTAATCAATTCCTTATGCTGGATTCTCTGGTATTGGCTAATAGGAACAAAATTAACGTTTGAAGAAGAGGTGAGTGTTTTGCGCCAACGAATAAATGATCCTTTATCCTCAGCCGGAACGTGAAGAGTCATAACAATAGGAACAGAGTTCTCATAAACTCCGTCAAATACATATTCAACCATAGCAGCATCATGCATGTGAATAATATCAATATCACCGCGGTTAGCTCTTTCAAGAGACATCACCAGATGTTTTAGAGTATTTTTCCGCTGCAAGTGTGTATCCTTGCTCCAATATTCACTAAAACTTTTTTTAATTGTGGGAAAGATTTCACCGAAGACTTGAGAATCACCAGAACAGGCTATTATTGAGCGATGCCCTATCTTGTGCAATCCTTTATCGATATTATAGATAACCGATTCAATAGGACCGTAGCCCAAATCTGGCTTAATGGGCCGATTTAACGTAGCTATATGAAGAATATTCATATTTTCCTCTTTATTGGAGATATTTTTCAAAATGCAAAAGAGCGTAAAATTGAGCATCACAGGCACTCAATCCTTAAATTTTAATGGGTTTAAGTATAACACAAATGTATTTAAATAGATACGATTAAGAAACATACAAGGTTAAGAATTACTATTTAATAAGAAATATTGAATTAGGCTGAATTTGATAATTTTTCTCAACTCGGCGGGATCAATTTAACCAATTATTCTTTCTGGGGTGTACCTAAATAGGACGTCTGGTAATTTTACACAGTAGACTAATTCAAAAGTTCATCTTTAGCGTAATTGATAGGCACTGCAAAGTTAAGATTTCCAGCTTCTTTGATTCCTGCTGTTACTATACCGATGACTTCACCTTGCATATTAAATAATGGTCCTCCGCTACTGCCATGAGTCACTGGAACGCTTGTCTGTATAAGCTTGACCCCATCGTTTTCTCTTATTCCACTTATTAAGCCATCGGAGATGGTATTTTCTAAACCCTGTGGATTTCCGATTGCAACTACTCTTTCTCCAACGCTTAGCCTGTCTGAGTCACCCAATACAACAATTGGCAAACTATTAGCATTATCAATTTTTAACAAGGCTATGTCTTTAACTGGGTCGACTTTTATAACTTTCACGTTATTGAAATTCTGATTTTTTTCTATCATTTTTGCCGATATAACTGTAGCATTTTGGACTATATGAAAATTGGTAAGAATATGGCCTTCTACATCTACAATAAAACCACTTCCCATCGATGTTCCAGCTTGTATCTTAACAATAGCTTTTCCAAAATTTGTCATAATATCTTCTGGCGAATAACCTTCAGAGATAAATGAATATTTGCTTAATTTATCACCAGAGATATCGCTGCCTTTATAGATCTTCTTCCATAGCTCTAACTCGGATTGTTTATCTTTATTAATTCTGTCTGCTGAAACAGTATCACCTACTTTTATTTCATCATATATTTCTATAACTTTTACTTGAGATAGTTTAGCTTCTAACACTTCTTGAATTTCTATTCTGGCAATTTTCTTTTTCTCCAGCCCTAAAACTTCCTTAGTTTTAGGATCAATAATTTCCCCTTCAACCCGATACACATAAAAAACATCACGTTTTTCCAAACCATCCTTTAATCCAGCATTAATATAGATCCTACTATCGTTGATCCCAACTATTCTACATGTCCATGGTTTTTTTTTAATTTGCTTTGATAAATCAACCACTGCATTGCTAACAGCTTCTTCTAAGTATGGAGAGCTGATGGTTGAAGAAGACACAATTCCACCGGTATTAACATTATACATTCGCAAAGCCAAAGTGTAATAATGTTTACCGATTTTCTCTCCCTCTTTATTACGGAGAAGATCCCCATTTAATATATATTGCACATCATAAATATTACCAAGCGCATTCGCGCCATCACTTTTAACCCATTTTGAATTTTGGAAATTAATCTCGCGGATAATCTCATTGATATCTCTTCTTTCAACTACTTCGAATAACTCTGTTTTCTGCAATGCACTAGTAATCAATCCTGTTAAGAATTCTCCTTTAGATATTTCATCTTTATCCTCATCTTCATCAATGGTTATTTTTACATCAGAATCTTTTATTTCAATTAGTGCGCTGTCCCCATCTTTTTTATCTTCACGCTCATTAAACGGGCTTTCTTCTATATCAATTTTTTCATCAAACCTTGAAATTGCTACTCGTACCTTTAAATTTTTTTCTTTGACTTTCTTTATTGGTTTTTGGTTATATATAAATTTAGCCTCATCTTCGCAATAGCTGTGAGGTACCAAAACAAAACTTCCTAAAAACAAGCAAGTTACAACCCAAAACATTATCAAGAATGGGTATTTAATTTTTTTCATTTTCTCACCTTCTCCGATTATTCAGCCAATTTTATTCTTATCGTGTATTTTTTCGCTTTGTCGTTTAAAGCTACAGTAGTATATGCATAACTAGAAAATCCTGAAACAAGAATTAATTCCCAGTTTGTGTCTGACTCAATTGAAAAATCATTTTGGTCTTTAAATACAGTCTGGACTTGGAGTCTTAATAAATCTTTTTTCATATTCTTAATTTCACAATACACCTTTAGTCGATTGTCCTGAGTCCACTCTGATTTTTCGCCAACTATAACAATTCGTTTTCTTGAAAATTGGTTACTAAGGCTTTTGTCCATGATAACAACGTTAGATTGGCGTTCTAAATCTTTTGAAGTATCATATCTAACGGCCTTATATGGGCCGGCAGCACAACCACTTACAGCTAAAACAACTACTGATAAAGCTATAATTTTATTAATCACTACTTTCTCCTTTTTTAATACTTATTGCTTATTGATAAGCTACACCAGTAATACCCACTCTTTTAATCTCATAGGCATCTTCCCAAATAATGTCACTTGTTTCAGCATCAATTAACTGAAATGCCATTAAAATATAGTCCGAACGATGTCCTTTACTAGCCTTGCTTAATCCGGTTAGCTCTCCGGTTAAATAGAAATCCACCCCCAACATGTCAGCCTCTTTGCTAGCTGTAAATACTCCTTCTCTTTTTGCTTCTCTTTCTTTCATGATGTCTTCAATTCTTGCTCGGGCTAAAAATCTGACTTTGCCTGTAGCGTTTTTATTTAACTCTATTCTTATCTTTTTCGTAAAAATATCCTTATTGATAATGAAACGTGTAGAATTTTCAACCGGCAATAGTACTATACGAGGCATACCCGAAGCATTCATTATTTCTGGGACATCTAATATTGAGACAGCCATTTTTCTGGCAACAGTTCTAACATCTGTGGCTTCAATTCCGGTTCCGCCTAAGCCGTCATCGGAATCAGGCAGCACTGTCGTTGAATGTGAAACAGAATGCGGACCGGTTGCACAAGCAGAACAAAAAACACATACGATTGCAAGTAGAACAGTTCTTTTCATAGTTACCTTCCTTTTTTAATAGAACAAATCTTTATTAATTTTTTGCTCCGTTAGTATTGGATACTTACCCAAGAAAGCTTTAGTATCTTCTTTGTAATAATCTAACACTAATATTTCATTATTCCAAGAATTACCTTGAGAATATATATTTGTCTCAATTCTTCCCAAATAGGTGATTTCCTCGGCTGGAACATCAAATATTTTATCACAAGGCATAAATTGATACTTTCCAAAAAATCCACCAAGCCAACCATAGAATGAAACTAATCTGTAAGTTCCGTTGGGAAGCTTTAAATGATACAAATACAGATTGTCTGATGCATCGACAAGCGGTATACTTTCAAGTTTCTTCTTTGTGTATTCCTTGTACTGGTTTATTTCTTGTATTGTTATACTATGGGGGGCAAAGGTAGCAGATCCGACAATTGCCAGAGAAAAGATCACACCGCCCTCATCGGTATCTAGCTTTAGCTCTTTTTGTCCTTTTCTCAATAGAATTCGGCCGTTTGCACATCCAGCAAAGAATAAACAACTAATTAACAACAAAACTACAACTGACTTCTTTCCCATAGTTACCATTTTTTATAATCTAAAAAATTCTTTTAAATATAAAATTATCTTTGTCCTCTCTTACATTAATGCCAAGTTCCAAACTATCCGAAAGAGTAGACTCATTATTATAACACTCGATTTTAATACTATGTGTACCGGACCCTAAAGAAAAAGGTAAAATAACCATGTTTCCCGGCAAAAGGCTCCAATGTCTTACATCTGCAACAGGATTAGCTGCTGCACTCGTTAACGCTATTATAAGGCCGGCTAAGGCTATCACTCCTGCTGCGGCATACTGTCCTGATGCATCATAGTTAGGGTTTGTCGAAGCCATCTGGTTAGCCTGGTTTTGCATATTTTGTGACGTTCGAATAAACGCTAAAGACGTCTCGGCTGTAGTTTGCTTAAACTTAGCTTGTCCTTTAAGAATACTATCCATTTCTCTTCCGCCTCTTGTTGTTGCCTGAAAAAAAACATCATTATTTGACGAAAGCAAATTCGTATTCACTTCTTTATCGTCTACAAAAATTTTAACCGCGTTGATCCCGTGAGGCTTAACAGTAAATACCGCTAATTGACCATACTGGCCAATTTGGTATTTTAGTGGTCCTCGTCCAATCTCAAGACATAAAAATGTGTTATTTTCTAAGTCGATAAATGGCTTAAGAATAGAAATATCTATATTTCTGTTGTTCTCTTCTCTTTGGCTTGATAGATTTTTTATATTTTTGTCAAGTTCTCCTATTTCCCCAGAAAGTACTTCCATCTTTTCAAGTGTTTTTTTGCCATAGACTTTTTCCGTTCCTTTATTCTCATTGGAGCCATTGTCAGATCCTGAAACAAACATGCCTTCATTATTTCCTGGCTTAGAAAGTTCTCCGGTGTTTTCTAGCTTTTCAAACTCCTCTTGTTTTTCATACAATAAAGTAACTAATGCCTGCTCTTGCGAGACCAGGGAACTATTTAAAGGAGATGCTAAACGATAAGCCTCTATGGCCTTATTAAAATAATCTTTACTTAATGATGGATTATTTTGCTTTAAAGTAAATCTAGCCGCAAAAAGATATAATGAAAAAACGTCACTTCGGTATAGCTCTGCTGCTACGTCAGAATCACACAATATTCCATTTTTAAAAGCTGCCAGCGCATTATCAAAATCCCCTTTGTCTGCAAGCAGTAGGCCAACATATAAAGAATTAAAAACCTTTTCATAAGGATCGCCCTTATAAGCCTTTTTTGCCTCACTACCGAATAAAGAAACAGACCCTGATTCTAAATTCGTAAAAGCTGATATATCATTCATTAGATAATAGGCTTTAAGAAAAGAGTCTAAGGCTTTTTCGTAATCACCTTTAGCTAAATATATAGAGCCTAATTGATTATTAAAAAGGGCGAAATTTTTATCTTTCTTTTGTCCTAAGGCATCAAAGATAAATGCTGCACCGTCAAAATCCCCTTTGTAGAATTTATTTTCAGCATCCGGAGCATCATAAATACGAATCCTAGGGGCTTTTGTTTTTTTTGTAATCTGGGTGGCCGCATAGGCTATGGCGTGTTGATTAAAACAGAATAGCTGGAAGGCTAAAATGCTACAAATTATTCGTTTTGAGCTATCTTTCATAAGCGTATTAAACTAATGATTATACATACCATTTAAAAAGCAGTCAATAAAGCAATTTGCTTTAAGTATTCCAAGATTTAAAGCAAACTAGAAACCAAAAAGAGATTAAATTTAATTAAAAAAGGTGTTATTTTTTGTAGGGTGCACCTAAATAGGACGTCTGGTAATTGAAATTGTAGCAGAATAATATTCGCGTTTCATAAAAAATCAAAGCACTGTAATGAATTCAGCAATAACTTTGAAGTCCCCTTCCTCAGAATTTTTTATAACCATTGGCTCATAATCACCATTTAAAGGTGAAAGTATTATCTCCTCATGTTCCCAAGCATCGCCATCATCCTTAGATGTTTTCTTACTGCTATACTTTTTGACTGTATATTTTCCACTAGTATCGCTATCGGCAATACCTTGATGTTGAACTAAAACTATTTTATTATTTCTCGTTCCTTCAACACCTGTTCTGAAAATACAATAGCTATTATCTGGTATTAATGGCTCCATTGAATGGCCAACTACTTTAATTACAAACATGCATTTATTTAATTTTTTATTAATGTTAGTTTTTATCCAGCCATTTTCATATGTATCCATGCCTTCGCCAAACTTACCCGCAGCTGCTTCAAGAGAATAAACTGGTAAATATTCTGTATACTTCAACCTATCTGCGATATCTTGTTCGGTTGTTAACTGATCTTTTTCAGGAACAATATCGGAAAGCACTAATTTTTTGCTTTGTGTAACAGTATCTAACCTTTGTTTAAAATAGTGCTCTACATTTTTATCACAAAAATAGACATAACACCCCCTCATTCCACGTGTCATTAATGTTTTATAAATGTTTCTTATAAGTACGCTCAATTGTGCAAGATCTTCTCTCAGCCCCTTCTTACCCGCCATATCTTTGTAGTTTTGCCAATCTGCCGAATATTCGCAATTATCTGAGTTAAAAACTAAATCTTTGCCGACAATAACCCCAACATAGTCAAACTCTAAGCCCTGCGAGGTATGAATGCAACCAACCTGATTAACTCCGTCTTTTTCAATCGCCCAGCTTGTACGCATTGATCTAGAATTCCAGGGCAAAGCAAAACCGTGTTCATCTATATTCACATCATTTGCCTGAGCGTTATTGTTACCTTCATCCTTAGCGGTCCAACTCCATGCATACCCTGCTAACATTCTAGCGTTAAATCTTTCATGATTTTTCTGTTTTATTCTCGAATGTAACTCTTGCGGTGTAGCACAAATTTTAAAATCAAACTCTTTCTGATTCCATCCATCATAATTAGCAGTTTGCCGGATATGCAAAACATCATCTAGCCAATTGACATAGCCTTCCGTGCCAGAACATCTAAATTGAGCTGTGAGTTCAATCACCTCAACGTTAGCAGTGTATTTACTTGCTACACGTTTTAGCTCCTCTACCGTTCCGATATCTTCAGGCCTAATCCTTTGGTTATCATCAATAAAGAAAATAGTAACAAAAGACGACTTAATTAAATCCTCAACCTGATTATCGCCTTGATATTGATATGCTGATTTGTTTTTTAATCGATGAGCTTCATCCACAATCAAAACATCATAGGTATGCTGCTCCACATCATGGAAACAAGCCGAACCTTTGAACAAATGCTTAATCCTTGCGGACTTATTCTCTTTCGCTAGACTTTGAAGCAAAACATTTCTAAATGACGCATTAGGCGCGACAAAAGCAACATTCTTTTCACCGCTTAAAATACCGCCCAAAACATTCATCGAAATAACGGACTTACCCGTTCCTGGTCCACCTTTTATTATTAAAACTGATTTTTTTGTAGCATGCAATGCTGAGTCGACTGCTTTCTCGTAAGCAATTTTTTGATCATCAATCAATATAAACGATTTATTACCTTTAAACATTTCACAAACATGATCTATCAGCTTCCTACTAGGACGAATTCTACCCGCTTCGATTTCATACAAGATAGTCTCGCCAAAACCTTTGCCAACGTGTTTTTTAAGAAAATTAGATAACTTTTCGCTATCATGCTTAAAAAATACCGGGGTATCAGAAACTATTTCTTCGTATGCCTCTTCTCTCAAAGGCTCCGGATTCCCTTCAATGTAATTATGAAGGTAAGCACACGAAAAAGGCAACAAACTACCTTTGTAAACATTTTCATTAAAATCTTTCATAAACATCTTGTATGAATAAGCTTGATACGATGGGTGTGTAGTTTCGCAATTAGGACAACCTCCCAACAAAGTAGTGACAACTGAATCCTTATGGGTACTTGAAGCTGTTTCCCACTGCTTCAACTCAACGATAATAAAGTTGTTATTACCTTGCTCGTCTTTGCCAGAAACAATAAAATCAATTCGCTTGAATGTTGATGGAATAGTGTACTCTATCAAAACACCGCAATCATCGGGTAGGTCGGCCTTTTGGACAACCCTTTCCATATATCCTAAAGAATTACGCCACGCTTTTCCTTCCCTCTTTAAAAAGCTACGCCCAAGAGCTTTTAAGCAAGATCTATCAATTTCTTCATCAATTCTATTCTCACAAATATCATTAATAAACTTTTTGACTGTACTACTGTAAACTATCATAGTCTATTGTATTTAGTATGTTTCCCCCGAGCCTTGCTTACTGGATATTTTTTTTCATTTTTTGCTAACTTTTTTTCCATGGCTTTAATTAAGTCTATTCCTAAATTATCTGCCATCTCAAAAAGATATAAAGCGATGTCAGCAATTTCATCTTGAATCTCATCTTGATTTTGTTTTGCGCATTCATCTACTTCTTTAATAGTCTTCCATTGGAAATGTTCTAGTAGCTCGGAAGCTTCTAAAATTATTGAAACAGCCATATTCTTGGGGTCATGGAATTGCATCCAGTCCCTATCATCTCTAAATTTTTTAATTTTTTCTATCATATCTTTTACATCATTCATAAGATACCTCCATTTTGATTAATATTAGACAAAAACCACAAACGTCTTATTTGAGTACACCCTAACAAAAATATACATCAAATATAAGAAACACACAAGATTATATTTAAAGAGGAAATTGCACCTTGAGGCAATAACAATTTTAAAAGGAGGCTCTGAAGCTTTAAAAGCATGGTATCTTAAGCCTGTTAAGGTGAGAGATTTTTAAAACTGAAGTGCCAGGAAAAATTCGCGCTGGGAATTTTACCGATCCTTAGAAATTAGTTATTGCCGAAAAAACAATGGAATAATTAACCGTTTTAGTGGGGTGATGATGCAAATTGCGAAAAGCTATTTACCCTCTCGCCTCTGGATATCGATAAAATATCTTTACGGACTCTGAATTGGACAGAGCCTCGTCAGAATTCATTGTCTTTAGTAGCAGGGTGTACCCAAATAGGACGTCTGGCAAATCTGCTCTTGCATATATATTAGGCTGGTTTTAGTCCAAACAGAAAAATAAGAATTAGCATTTGAATAACCCAGCTGATTACGCAAACCCCGATAGCTCGTAAAGTGCTTTTGTAATCGAGAGCCTGTCTCACCGCGATAATCATTGCTACCAACATCCATATTAACGCTGCAGGATAAACTATTATTCCTAATCCTGGGATAATACCAAACACTCGAATTAAACCAGGAGAACTTGAAAAACCGATAGTCCGCAATAATTCACCTATGTCTGCTTTCGTCTGAGGTTCAGGAAGGAGCTTGGTGCCAATAAAATAAGTAAGTAATGCCCAGAGATACCATCCAACAAGGGATGCAATTGTCAAGATAAGAATTCCGCCAAGCCCAACTTTCGTGATGCTGCCTATTCCGGCTGCGATACTGGAAAGAACAACAACAGTCATGGCCTGCCAGAATGCTCCCTTGTCAGCCTCAACTTCTTCATAGAGATTAACATCCAACTTAGCCGCCCGAATAATACGATCCTTTAGATTAGCCATTAGCTCCTCCTTTTTTACTCACAAATAATCATAAAATAAAATTCCCGAATAGGACTTGAACACTTTGTTCTCCGCCCTATACATAAAAGAGTCTTTCATCTTTGTGTAAAATTTTAGCTTATGCATCGCCCTGTATTTTTGAATGCTAAGGTTTTTAGCCTCTATTCCCTTACGAGTTTCATCGCTAATAATTTCAGGATGTTTTATGAAAAACCACATTCTATATATAGACATATCTTCAGGGGCTTCCTTGGTTAATTGCGTATACATTTCCACCGCATCTAACAATAAAAATTCAGTCTGTTCAGGATTAAATTCCAATAATTTATCTGAATCTTTTGCTGCATGTTTAAAAAAATTTTCTGCTTCATTAATCACATAAAGATATTTTTTCTGCATTTCCTTTTTAATCAGTGTCGGGGTTTTTATAAAAGACATTGCCCCTTTTAATTTAGCTAAATCCATTAATATTTGATGAGCAGCAGCAGTTAGGGTATGCATTGAAACTGAGTCAGCTTCTTTAAAAAATAAATTGATAGCAGTATCTAACTGTCGCTTAGCAGCATCAAGCTTTGCTATATTCATGGTTAATAGTGTCCCTAATAGGGTTCAAACACTTTGCTCTCCACCCTATTAGGCAAATTTAACTATCTACAGTCGTTCTATTTAGGTACACCTTACTAAACTCAATAATATATCCTAGACACATAATCAAAATATACATCAAATCTAAGAAACACACAAGAGTATATTTAAAGAGGAAATTGCACCTTGAGGCAATAACAATTTTAAAAGGAGGCTCTGAAGCTTTAAAAGCATGGTATCTTGAGCCTGTTAGGGCGAGAGATTTTTAAAACTGAAGTGCCAGGAAAAATTCACGCCGGGAATTTTACCGATCCTTAGAAATTAGTTATTGCTGAATGGAAAAACGTGGTCAAGTCTTGTTTCTTGCATTTTCCCTCTTATCCACAGTGTATGTTTCTAAACGATAACTTCAAGCTATTTTTAGCGTGGATATTACTTAGGTTTTGTCATGGTAGCAGGGTGTACCCAAATAGGACGCCTGGTCACTAGATCATCCACAGCCTTTTACTTATGGCCCAAAGCAACCCTCTATTGTTTATCCATCTCAACTAAATACTGATACTTCTTTGGACACATCGTTTTATACCACTCAAACAGCTCATCTCCAGCATAATCTCTGAGCGCTTCTACTTTACCCATACCATTATCGTAATCTCCTTGTTCAAGCGCAATAAGTTTAAAAACAAATTCTACTGGATTAGCCATGTTGTTGTGCTTATCTTCGTTTTTTATTGAGGTGTAAAGACCTTTATTAATCTCTTCTACGTAATACTCCGAATGACTCCTAATGATTACTCCATCTTCATAGGCTAATGCTTTCATGCGATCTACTATCCTAATTTTTTTCAATCTATCGGCTATCAACCATAGCGAAAGAACATCTTTTCTTTCAAGCAAATCTTTAATAACTGCTTCATCTATATTCTTCGGTAGAATACCTTTCTCAATGGCAATTTCTCGGGCTTCTTTACCAGTATCCCACTTCATAGCCTCTTCAATATTCACTAAATCTTGCTTCATTTCTTCATAGTCTGGTTCTAAGACCAAAGCTCTTTTAATATATTCATAAGCTTCTTCATACCTTTCCAGCTTATACAAAATCTCCGCTTTTGTTCCTAAGCTAATTCCGTCTTTTGGATTTAATCTGAGTGCCTTATTTATTAATTCTAAAGCTTGATCTAATTTTTTTCCTTCGGCATATAAAGCATATGCTTTATTATTGCAGGCTACTGCTAACATATTAATTATCCTTGGTTCATCTATCCCTTCATTTATAGCATATTCCAATTTCTTTGCAGCTTCATCGTAATTTTCCATTCTAAAGTATACTTCACCAATTACATAGGCAATCCTTGCATTACCAGGATCAATTTCACTGCCTTTATTCAACCAGGCTAAAGCATCCTCAAAATATTCTCTATTTTCTGTTTTTACGGCAAGTAACATATAGGCATCACCTACGCTAATATATGTGGGTAAATACTTTGGGTCTATCTCCAAAGCTTTTTCGTATTCCGCCATTGCCAAAGGAAAATTTTCCTCAAAATTATTTACTGAATTTCTTATAGCTGTCCCTAATGTTCTATGCGATAAATGACTTCCAGGATTAACAGCAACTGCTTCTCTAAAAAGTGCTACCAAGTTATCATATTTCTCTCCCTTATCTAGCTTAGAAGCATAAAGCTCGTGATAGAAATCTACTGTTTCATCAAGTTCAGTCAACAGCTTTAATTCCAAGGCTGCTTCTTTATACTTATTCTTTAAAACATAGTATTCTACTAAAATTATATGGTTAACAATGTTTTTAGAATTAAGTTCTAAAGATTTATCAATAATCGGCTTGGCTTCATCTAAACGATCAAGAATAATATATGTTCTCGCAATATTTCCGTAAAGTATATCTAACCCTTTTTCTCCTTCAGGATAATATTTTATCGTCTGCTTAAGTGCTTCCAGAGATTTTTCATAAAACCTTCCCCGATCACAAACAAAAGCAAGCATCTCATAAAGTTCATAGTTATCTGGATCTTCGCTGATTGCTTGCTCAAGTTTGGTAATTGTTTTTCTTATTTTTTGCTTTTTCGAAGGTCCACCAAGAAAATCTTGTGGTTTAAGTAAATTGGCTTCAATCTTAGCAAATGCAGATGGTAAAACCATTAGAAAAAATACTAGAATTAAAATAAATGACTTAATTGTCTTCATGTTTAAATCTCCCTAAAAATAAAAAATCCCTCACCGTTTCCAGTGAAGGTTTTACTTTTTTAAAGTCCGGGATTTATTCCTCTAACTCGGGACTTAACTAATTAACTATATACTAACGCGGATCAAAAAAACTGTCAAGAAAGATTTAAAGCCAAAGTGCCAGGAAAAATTCACGCCGGGAATTTTGACGGTCCTAGAAAATAGTTATTACCGAGAAAACAATGGAACAATTAGCCGTTTTAAAGAGGTGAATTAATGCAAATTGTGAAAAGCTATTTACCCTCTCGCCTCTGGATATCGATAAAATATCTTTACGGACTCTAACTCGTGGCGGTGCCTCGTCAGAGTCCGTTGTCTTTAATGGCAGGGTGTACTAAATAGGACGTCTGGCAAATCTAATTTTAGCAGTTTTAAGGCTTTTTCAAATGATATTATAATGTTTTTATGGAATACGATAAGTAGTTAAATGATTGTATATCAGATTTTGAGTATTTGGATAGTGAGTTTTGTTAATTAAGTTTATCAATTAATTTTAATTCTATTATTTTATCGTATACGTTTTTTGCCATTGCAGCATATCCTTTAGCATTACAATGTCCGTCTTGAACAAAGTAATCATCTCTTTTTTCTCCTTGTTTCCATAACTCATTAAAAGATTGATATTGGTCTACTATAGGAAGGGAGTATTGTTTGGCAATATTATTGAAAATACTACTCCAATCGAACCCCTCGTATTTTTCTGGATAATTTTGTAAAATTATAGGAATATTGTTTTTGACGCATATCTCAATAATACCTCGGGTGTCTGATTCTATCCAATTTGTTATTTCACGGGTATATTTTTCTTTTTTTTCAAAAATTCTGATAAATTGTTTTACTTCCGAGCATTTTGTATTGACTGATTGGAAAAATGCTAGTCCTTCATCATATTTATGCTGGGCACGATAAATTTGTCCTAAACCGTAGTAATTGTCAATGCTGTTTGGATCAGCAATAGTTCCCTTTTTGAACCATTCTATTGCTGTTTCAAACTCACTATTTTGTCCGTAAGTCCAAGCCATACCGCAATAAGCCTCCCCTGATTTTGGATTTATTTTTAGTGCTTTTTTGAACCATTCTCTTGCCTCTTGGTATTTTTGTTGATTCTTGAGAATCCGTCCGATGATTGTGCAATTTTTCGCATTATTTGGAAACAAAACAGCTGTTTTTCTAAACCACTCCAATGCTTTTTCTCTTTTATGCATTCTAAGATAGATTTGCCCCATGTTGTAGTAGCTATCAATAGTATTGGGGGCGGCAGCAATTCCTTTTTTGAAATACGTTAGAGCCTTTTCAGGATCGTTTTGTTTGAAGTAGATCCTTCCCAGTTTAGCGTAGTTAACCCCTATATTTGGATATTTTTTTATTTGGCCCTTTAAAAATTTTATATCGCTATTTTTTAATTCCGAGTTAGCAGAGATGTGTTTGTCAGTTTTTAAAAGCAGTTTATTTACTTTATTCTTCTTTATGTTTAAGATTGAAAGTTTTATCAATTTAAAAATACGAAGATTATATAATTGTTCAAGTGTCCATGAAGCAAAATTTATTTTTTCCAGATATGTTTTATATCCGGATAAATCCCAAATATTGGCTGATCCTGCTAGAAAAATAATTAAATCCGGTTTTTGCTTATTTATAATATATTGCGTCTTATCTAGAATGTATGCTGTGTTTTTTCCTGCCCGACCGTAGTTAATAACTTTAATTTTTTCTTTTTTTAGCCTGGTCTTAAGTAGATCTTCCAGTCGTCTAGGGTAGTCTTTACCTTCAGGGGCTCCTAATCCATAAGTAAAGGAATCACCCAAACATAATATGGTGTATTGACCATCTTTCTTAGTGGCTGGAAAATCAATATTTCTGGTTTTATCTTGGTAAATCCATCCGACTATTCTTAGTCCTGTTTCAAGACATAAAATAACAAAAAATAAACCAACAAGGAAGGATATAACTTTTTGTTTTTTCAATTGAGTTAAATTATTTCGCTTGTCCTATTAGTGATACTACAGATGTCCTATTTAGGTACACCTTACTTTTCCTTTGCTAATCCCCTTTTAAAAATAAAAAGCAACTCCTATCATAAAAAGTTACCACCAGAAACCTACTTGTTTCTCCCCACCAACTCATCTATTTTAATTTTAAAAACAGTAGCAGAAAACCACAAACGTCTTACTTAATTGCACCCTAACAAAAATATACATCAAATCTAAGGAACACACAAGAGTATATTTAATGCGCAAATTACTGTCCTACTAACCCCTCTATTCTTTCCCCCACGTCTTGGAGGCAATAACAATTTTAAAAGGAGGCTCTCTGAGACTTTAAAAGCACGGTATCTCGAACCTGTTAAGGGAAGAGATTTTTAAAACTGAAGTGCCAGGAAAAATTCACACCGGGAATTTTGACGGTCCTAGAAAATAGTTATTACCGAGAAAACAATGGAACAATTAGCCGTTTTAAAGAGGTGGATTGATGCAAATTGTGAAAAGCTATTTACCTTCTCGCCTCTGGATATCGATAAAATATCTTTACGGACTCTGATTCGGGCGGTGTCTCGCCAGAATTCGTTGTCTTTTTTCGAAGAAGTTGATTCACAAGACCTCTCACTTCGTTCGAGGTCCGTTTTCTTTTTTTCGAAGAAAAAATTAAAACGGAGGGGAGAGGATTCCTTTAGGTCATTCCTCAATCCTCCTTTACTATCAATGATTATAGCGTATTGACGTTATTATCAAGGGAAAAGCGATTAATGTCAGGTGAAATTGTTTAATGCAAGAAAAGGGGTCTGGCCCCTTCATTGTCTTATTCATATCCACCTCATAAGCGCTTTCTTTTTTATTTCTTGAGTATCATTTTAACAGCTTGTTCAAGCGCGGGGTTAAAACGCTCAGGCGCTTTAAGCATCAGAAAATGATCCAGTCCGTCCAACTCGATCAGTTCAAAGTCCTTTATGTGCCGTCTGTTCGCTTCGACATCTGTTGGCCAAAGGTCGGTGTTCACAGCCACAACCGGAACATCCAACTCATCGAACAACTTGGCCACATCACCTGTCAGATACCCACCTAATGATCCGTTCATTGCACTGACCGCAACCTTGGGGTCAGCTAAAGACATGTCAGAGACCACCCATTCATTGACCGGCGAGTTATCAGAACGCAGCATGTCTACAACAAAACCTCTTACACCTTGCTTGAAATCTTCTTTGAATGGTGTGGTCATCTCCTTGAACTGTTCTTCCCCCAGGGGATATTCCACATTCTGAAGATCATCAACCGCGACCAATCCAATAGTCTTCTCTGACATCAAGCGGGCCGCCTCTGCGATCACAAGGACACCCATGGAATGACCGATCAAAACCACCTTCTCTGTCCCGATACTTTCGACAACAGCCTTCACATCTTGGCCAAAAGCTTCCATGGTATAATTCTCACGCTTACTCCCAGAACGACCATGCCCAGCCAGATCGATCAGAACCACGTGATACTTCTCCTTGAAATACTCGACCTGCTCTCTCCAGTAGCTCGCGTCGCAACTCCATCCGTGAACGAACACGAGTATTGGCCCCTTTTGCCCATACTCATAATAATTGATCTCTATACCATCAACAGAGGCCGCTATTTTGATCGTCTCAACGTTCTGATGAGGACCGGCCTGCGCAAGGACAGGCGAAAGTCCGAGCCCACCCATCAAAAGAATTATTAAAAGTAATAACCTAAAGATTCTGTGTTGTTTCATACTCTCTCCATCGTTTGTAGAGGCTGATCATGAACCGCCCTTTTAATAATAGGGCTAGCATTCTAACCCAAAAATACTTCTCCATATTATATCAAAGAATATTCCATCGCATATATATAATCTCATATTCCTGAATAAACAAAAAACCTCAACTACATTTTTGTAACTGGGGCTTATTTCTAATCCAATAAAAAGTTCGGATTTTCAAAAAAACTCCTCGCGTAGGACTCAAACTAATTTTTCATTTGTATTCTGGGGCACGAAATGGGCACATTATTGGACAGGTTTCGCAACTCTTAATGTATAAAATACATCTAGAATAATGTTATAATCATTTAATGGGATGTTTTGCTTATTCTCTCCAATGTTCCGATTTATTCAATCCATCAGCACATACCACTCTCCCTTTGCCCAATATAAATCCATCTGCATTCAGTGATTGAACCATCCATGCATTTGCATGTTTTTCAGGAATTGGATATGGTGCAGAAAAGCCTATTTTCTTTGCATCTGGAATAAAGCCAAACTTTGGATAATATTTCATATGTCCTAAAACAAAAACCATTTCAGAACCTTTTTCTTTTAGCCTTTTTAGTCCTTCGTTAATTAACAACCCTCCTATTCCTTGTTTTTGATATTCAGGCAAAATAGCTAAAGGTGCAAGGATATATGCTAATGGCTGCGTTTTTGTCATCTCATTAATATACACTCTTGTAAATAAAATATATCCAACAGCTTTGTCATTATCAAACGCAAGTAGTGAAAGGATCGGCTCAGCAGTTTTATCTTTCAGTAGATCCGCCGTTAATTTAGCTTCTTTCACATTGCCAAATGCCCGTTCTTCAACTTCCATAATTTCATTAAAATCGTTGATTTCGCTCTCTCGGACTAGAATATCTTTTTTTTCCATAATACTCCCTCTATTAGTTTGTCGTGATTTTTGACTATTGTTGTATGATTACAAAACCCCTTGCAACTATAATAGCTACAAGGGGTTAAATGTTTAAATAAAAACGGAGGGGAGAGGATTTGAACCCCCGGTGAGTTTAACCCCACAACGGTTTTCAAGACCGCCGCCTTAAACCGGACTCGGCCACCCCTCCATTTTTCTATTGTGCAAATTATCAGGAAAAATGGATTTCGAATCCCGCAACACGGGATGAGAAATCTTTATGCCTTACACCCCTCGCTTTGCTCGGGGTCATTATTCTAAATGTGTACACCAGATCTCTCACTCAACTTCATTGAGTTCGAGAACATTTCTATTGTGCAAATTATCAGGAAAAATGGATTTCGAATCCCGCAACACGGGATGAGAAATCTTTATGTCGTATGCTCCCCTTTTTTACTTACCAAAACTTGTACGGCCTTTGGTTACATTCGGCAGTGCACTTTGCGCACCTTGCATTAATGCATCTTTAGCTTTTGCAAGAAGGCTTTTTGCTGGCGCAGAATTCTTGTCAATATGCTGTAAAATGTATTGAGCGATTTGGACTACTTGTTCGAACTGCTTTGAATTATATAATGAGTTTGCCTGGCTGATTAGATAAGTAATCTTATCTTTAGCCGAATCCATACTACTAGATGCTTTAATTGCCTCATCAACGGAATTTGCATTATCTGCAGTAAATGCGGTAATGTTTAGGCTGACTGCTAACAGAAAAATAATCAACAACTGCTTCATCTTTTCCTCCTTTTTTAGATATGTATTATACGTTATTTTCGAATAAACTCCAAGTAAAATAAGATGAGAGTGTTTTTTTGGGAAAAATATGTTATACTCCGCTTGTGAAAAATATAACACTTAAGTTTATAGTATTAAGCCTGATATTTATAAACGGATGTGCATTCACTAAGCTTGCCGGTTGCGCAATAGGAACTATTGAAACAGCGATTAATGTTACGGGGAAAATTGCTGAAGGTACAGGAAAGGTTATCTGCAGCGGCGGAAACGCCATAGGTAAAATTGCCGAGGCAGTAGGAAAAACCGCAGATACCGGAGGAAAAGCAATTGAACTGGCATCCACAACCCCCGGGGCTAAAGAAGCAATTGCTAGCTACTTAATTCCTTAATTCTATTCTTTAATATTCTTTTTTACGGATATTTCGCCTAAATCAATATTTTTAAGTTGTTCAATGTTTGTTTGTAATCTCTCTACGGAAGAAGAATAATTTTCTTTTATTTCATCTAGAGAAGTAGTATATTCATCTTTCCATTCTTGAATCTCTTCGGTGATCGTATCAACTCTAGTTAAAATTCTTTTTTGTTCGCGAGTGTTAGCTGTTTTTAATTCATCTAATGTGCTTTCTAATTTTCTTAAGTTATTTTGAAGAGTTGAGCTTTTTCGGGCAATGTATCCGTTGATGTATTTATTTTGAGAGACAAAATGAGCGACTTTTTCCGTGTAGTCTTTATAAAAAAGATAACCGCCGGCGTAAATTCCAGCTACCAATATAAACATAATCATTCCCCAAATAAATGAAAGCCTTGGCTTTTTCATTCTTCTCCTCCCCCTTTTTTTAGTGACTTAAATTATTCTACCACGCTCTATCGAAAAGCTTGTGTAAAGATTACTTGTATCAGCTGAGCTCCTCCTCTTACCCCTTCGGAGATAATCTCTCCAATGTTAAGAGGGTAAGCAACTTTTAAATACAAAATAAAGATAAATAAATTCAAAATATACAGAATGCTAAATATAAATAAATAGTTGCTGAAGGTGTTAAAGTTATGCCCTTTTGTGTCGCGGGCAATAAATACCAGGTGGCCGGTTAGACAAAAGCCGCCTAAAAATGTGAATATTTGTTTGTTAAAATTAAAATTAAATATTTTTGGAAGGAAAAAATATCCGACTCCTAAAACAACAATTAACGAAGGAACTAGATAAGAGAAGAATGATGAGCGGAAAAAGAAATTTTGAATTTTTTTATAGAATCCATTTAAATCGGAGAAGAAAGCATAAAATCCAAATAAAGATATTACTGATAAAACTAATGTATCGGCTGCATGGTTTTCTTTTGAACTTATCATTTCCCAGAATGACTGGCTTATCTTTGTTAAAAAACAAAAGATTATTAAAAATAGAATAAGCTTAATTAAAGTGAAAATGTAGTTATTTTTTAATTCTCTCTCTTCCATTGAAATATTTTTTTAATGCTTCCGGAATAAGCACAGAGCCATCTTCTTGTTGGTAGTTCTCTAGTATAGCAATTACCAGTCTGGGCAGCGCTAAGCCGGAGCCGTTTAAAGTGTGTAAGTATTCATTCTTTTTGCTATCTTTTTGCTTGTAACGAATGTTAGCCCGTCGAGCCTGGAAATCTTCAAAGTTTGAGCAGCTGGAAACTTCCAGCCATTTATCAATTCCCGGAGCGTAAACTTCGATATCGTAGCATTTAGCTGCGGCAAAGCTGATATCTTCAGAAGCAAGAACTAATATCCGATAGGGCAAATTGAGCAAGTTGAGTACCTGACAAGCATCGGTAAGCAGCATTTCCAACTCAAGATAAGAGTTTTCGGGCTTAGTAAATTTAACTAGCTCAATTTTATCAAATTGATGCAAGCGCATTAATCCGCGGGTGTCTTTTCCATAAGAGCCGGCTTCTCTTCTGAAGCATGTTGTGTATCCAACATATTTAATTGGTAACATGTTTTCTTCTATAATTTCTTCTCGGTGAATATTAGTCAGCGGAACTTCAGCAGTAGGAATCAGATATAAGTTATCCCCTTCTATTTTATACATATCGTCTTTAAGGTTAGGAAGTTGTCCGGTTCCTTCCATCGGAGGCTGTAACGTTAAGACCGGCGGAGACACCTCAGTGTATCCGTGCATGGATGTGTGTAAATCAAGCATAAAATTTATTAAAGCTCGTTCCAGCGCGGCTCCTAATCCCTTAAACAAAACGAAGTTTGAGCCAGATAGCTTTATGGCGCGCTCAAAGTCGATTAATCGCAAGTTTTGCCCAATCTGAAGATGATCTAATGGTTTAAAGCCAAGCTTAATTGGCGAATTGACTTGTTTGATGATTTTATTACAGGAAGCATTGCCAACAGGTGTAGATGAATGTGGGATGTTCGGAATTCTTAAGCAGTCTTCTTGATGCTTTTCGGCTAACAAGCGAAAACTACTTTTGAGTAAATCAAGTTTCTGTCGTAGTTCTTTATTTTGGCTTATTTTAGAAGCTGCGTCTTTTTTTTCTTTTAACAGTTGTTGAATTTCTTTGCTGATTTTATTTTGAGCTGATCGTAGTTCCTCAATCTCCTTCATTAGCCTGCGGTATTCGGCATCCTCTTTTAAAAATGCATCAAGATCAAAGGAATAATTACGTTTTTTTAAAGCTTCGCGCAAATGCTCCGGATTTTGTCTTATTGCTTTGATATCCATAATATTTATTATTATACTTTGATTATTTAAACGTGCAACTTTTAACTTGTGTTTTAGCCTTTCAAAACGCAAAGTGGGCGCATGCGACAAACTTTTTGAGATAATCCTGCCAAGCTAACAGTATTAACTATACTGTCAATATCTTTGTAAGCAGAAGGTGCTTCTTCTGCGATGATTCGTTTACTTGCTGCTCTTAGCTCGATTTTTTTTCTGCTTAATTCGCTGGTTAAAGCGGCTAAATTTATTGTTTTTAAAGCTTTGTGGCGAGACATTACCCTGCCGGCTCCATGCGAAGTTGAGCTGAATGTCTCTGTTTCAGCTTGTTTTGTTCCGGTGAGAAGATACGAAGCTGTCCCCATACTTCCGGGAATAATTACCGGTTGTCCGATAGATAAATATTTTTTCGGCAAGTGACAATTATTTGGACCTAAACTGCGGGTTGCTCCTTTACGGTGCACACAAAGTGTTTTTTGTTTATTATCGATAGAGTGTGTTTCAAATTTAGCAATGTTGTGAGCCACGTCATAAATTAAATCCATTTTCATATTTTGCCAACTGCTTGAAAATAGTTTTTGAAAGCTAAAGCGAACCAGATGTGTTAATGCCTGGCGATTTGCCCAGGCGTAATTAGCGGCTGAGTTCATTGCGCCAATATATTGCTTAGCCTCTGTGCTATGCAAAGGAGCACAGACAAGCTGACTATCCGGAAGATTAATTTTATATTTGCTTGGGCAGCTGGCCATTGTTTTTAGATAGTCGGCACAGATTTGATAACCGAATCCTCTTGATCCAGAGTGAATCATAATTACAATTTGGTTTTCAGAAATATTAAACGTTTCTGCGGCCTGTTTATTGAAAATCTTATCAACTATTTGCACTTCGACAAAGTGGTTGCCGCTTCCTAAAGTTCCGATTTGTTGTTTACCCCTTGAGTAGGCATATGAAGATACATTGTCCGGATTAGCGTTGGCGATTGCTCCTTTTTCTTCGCAGCATTCCAAGTCTTCGTTGACGCCTAATCCTTTAGAGACTGCCCATTTTGCTCCTAGTAGTCCGATTTTTTTTTGATCAGCTGAAGAAACTTTTATATTGCCTTTAGACCCTATTCCGGCGGGGATATTTTTATAGAGAATATCGGCAATCTCAACGGTTTTGTTTTTGATGTCTTGGAAGGTTAGATTTGTGTTAACCAACCGCATGCCACAGTTAATATCGTATCCTACTCCTCCGGGAGAGATTACTCCTCCCTGCTCTGGGTCAGTAGCTGCAACTCCACCAATACAGAATCCATATCCCCAATGAATGTCAGGCATGGCTAATGAATTTTTTACGATTCCCGGCAGGCAGGCAACGTTTACTACTTGCTGTAAAGCGTTATCTTTTTTTATTTGCGCTAAAGAATGCTCGTTGGAGTAGATTATTGCATCTACTAGCATTTCTTTTTTGTGAGATTTAGGTATCCGGAATTTATAATCGGATATTTTTTCAAGCGGTATATTTTCCGACATAAATTAATTTAAGTTAATAATAAAGCCAAGAAAATACATTACCACCAGTATTTTACAGTGTATGTGACCTTTTTCTCCGAATCCGGAGGAAGGTTTACCTTGAATTCTATTGTTGAAGCATCTTTTTTGTCCCAGTTTAAAGATGAGTCTATAACTTGCCAATTAGAATAGCGCCACATTTTTTCGATAATTTTTACTGTTGCGCTGTTTTCTTTGTGATTACGTAAGGTTATTTCGTATGTTTCGAAAATTGAATGGTATTCCTGCTTAAAATCAGTTCGGGTTCTTTCGCCGACAACATCAAAAGCATCCCCAATGTATAGCCTTATTTTTTCGTTTTTCGGGGTATGTTTTATAGAATCTTCACCAATGAATTGGATAGAGTTATCTTTGTCTTTTTTGTAGACTTTTATTTTTCCTTCCGGCAAAGGCATTCCTAAATTACTATTCTTATTGTTTACAAGTTCTAGTTCTACTCTCACGTTTGTTTTGATTGTTTCTCCGTTTTCAGAATAGTATTGGTATTCGAATTTTCCGTTTGAGGGGTCAAAGATGAATTCCTTAGTAATTGGAACGTTAAATGCATTGAGCAAGGATATCTGTTTTGTTTGATTGTCCTTTAAAGTAGTTTTTCTTTCCATGCTGTAGAGATGATATTCGAAAAACGCTTTTTCTTTAAATTGTGATCCACTCATACCTTGTGATTTTAAGCTATATTCATCTCTAAATCCTTTTGATTTCTCTTCGGCGCGCTTGACATCACCGGCAATTAATTTTAAGCTTGCCTGTTTGTAGGAAGTCCCGCTTCGGTTATCAATACTTACCCAAGCGCCTAAGTCAATTTCCTTGTCGTCTTTATCTAAAACAACTACGTATTCGCAATGCCAGTTTACCCCACGCGTTAGATAAGAGACTTCAGTCAAATGTTTTCCGGCTTTTTCATTCTCGATTTCCCAAACTAATGTTGGCCGGGTAATTAATCCTTCCGGAAGTTCAGCAAAAATAATTTGCCCAATATTATCTTTGCGTGTCAACATGTTAAGTTGGCCGTCGGAAGTAATTAGTAAGTTGTTGGAATCATAGCTTAGCAACTTTCCTTCATAGCTGCGATCATCTTTGGTAATTACTTGTATACTGTTATCAATGTACTTCGAAAGGATTTTACTTGAACTTACCAGATCATATTCATAATTCTGTTCCAAAATAGTACAGGATTCCGGTGAAGTTAAGGATACAAAGTGCACAGAAGTCGGTTCAATTAATGATGCAACATCGGTAAAATCAATTTTATTTAGTCCTTTTTTAAGCTGGAAGGTTCGTTGATCTTTTACCAGTGCAAAATTTTGATTATATACGGTTAATTCAACATTTTCGGCATGAGCAGTAATAAAAAATAGGCCAGACAAGATAACAGGTAAATATTTCTTCATAACGCCTTCCCCCTTTTTAGTTATGCGTTAGTAATATTTATACAGTGTGTGATTCATTTTTCTGTTTATACCCTGCAAATAGACAGCAGATACTATAAATCACAATCAACAGCACAAATCAAATGTCTAAGTGTAGTACAAGGTTGATCTTGTGGGTAATGCCAGCGTTGGCTTCCCGAATAGTTAGATATTGAACCAAAGAATCCGCGCCAGGCAGATGTACTGCTAGTGTAATCTGTACAAGCGTACGTAGCTAGAGCCGGAGGAGATATTACTTCTGGTGTTGTTTTCCAGCGTGAAGTGCTTGCTGACCCACGATTTGACCACCAAGTAGGACAAGGACCTCCCGGTGGACAGGGAAAAAACTTGGTATTTGTTCCCCACTTCTCCTGATTGTCTGGCCCCCTACCAAATGAATCAG
>Ga0222627_1000003_pt1:0-107500 | contig 303883 bp, 304 predicted proteins | sample AntAcemetageno93_FD_179859 | JGI IMG/M metagenome (GOLD analysis project Ga0222627, IMG submission 179859) | Saline water microbial communities from Ace Lake, Antarctica - #93 | ecosystem: Environmental > Aquatic > Non-marine Saline and Alkaline > Saline | place: Antarctica: Ace Lake... | reverse complement strand
TGTCTATAAGACATTCCGATTATTTGAAAGAGCTAACTTTGGAGGCAATCAATTTGATTTAATACCATTCTATCTCGCCTAACGGCGAGTTGATTGTCTCCCAACTGCCCGCCATCTTAATTTCTTTATTCCGGCGGATAATTCGACTAGACATTTCTCTAACGAAAAATGTAAGTCTCATTAAACTACGGCCTCGCTTAAAAAACATTTATTTAGGGTTATTCCTTGTTTTTAAGCGGCATCGAGCCGACACCGGCGAGATGCCTAATGCGAAACCTATATAAGATCCTTCGTCGTTGCGCTCTTCAGGATCAATTCGACTACCCTTCACTTCGTTCAGGGTGAATTTCGCTTTTAGCGAAATTCATGGGCTCAGGTGGAATCGAACCACCGACCCCCGCGTTATCAGCACGGTGCTCTAGCCAACTGAGCTATGAGCCCGAGTACGCATTCTTATTGCGTATTAATAAAAAGCCTTTGGAGGAATCCTTGAGTTTCTTGTTTTGTTAGTTTACCCGCTAACATCGGGCCTTATTTTTTTTCTTTGAGAGAAATTATAAATCCTTCGCTTACGCTTAGGATCATTCTTTCTCTGTACAAAGAAAAAAAATGAAAGGAGGTGATCCAGCCGCACGTTCCCGTACGGCTACCTTGTTACGACTTAGCGCCAATCATGAAATTCACCGTGATTCCGAAAATCGGAGCTTCGGGCGCCCCCCACTTTCAGCGCTTGACGGGCGGTGTGTACAAGGCCCGGGAACGTATTCACGGCGCCGTGATGATGCGCCATTACTAGCGATTCCAGCTTCATGCAGGCGAATTGCAGCCTGCAATCCGTACTGAGCCTGCTTTTTAGAGATTTGCTTCACCTCGCGGTTTCGCCCCCCTTTGTAACAGACATTGTAACACGTGTGTAGCCCAGGACATAAGGGCCATGCGGACTTGACGTCATCCCCGCCTTCCTCCCACTTAACGCGGGCAGTCCCTTTAGAGTGCCTTTCTTAATAAATTAAAAAAGTTGCAACTAAAGGCGAGGGTTGCGCTCGTTCTCCCACTTAAGGGAACACCTCACGGCACGAGCTGACGACAGCCATGCAGCACCTGCACTGGTTCCTGATTGGTTACAGGTCATCCACCCTTTCGGGCGATTACTTCCAGCATGTCAAACCCTGGTAAGGTTTCTCGCGTAGCATCGAATTAAACCACGTGTTCCACCGCTTGTGCGGGCCCCCGTCAATTCCTTTGAGTTTTAGCCTTGCGGCCGTAGTCCCCAGGTGGGGCACTTAATGCGTTAGCTACGGCGTCCACTCTTACGAGCGAGCACCTAGTGCCCATCGTTTACAGCTAGGACTACCAGGGTATCTAATCCTGTTTGCTCCCCTAGCTTTCGTCCCTGAGCGTCAGGAATGGACCAGAGAGTCGACTTCTCCACGGGCGTTCCTGTTGATATCCGCAAATTTCACCTTTACACCAACAGTTCCACTCTCCTCTTCCATCCTCAAGCCAAACAGTTTGAAAGGCAGTTTTTCAGTTAAGCCGAAAGATTTCACCTTTCACTTGCTTGGCCGCCTGCGGACCCTTTACACCCAGTCAAACCGAGTAACGCTCGCCACCTCCGTATTACCGCGGCTGCTGGCACGGAGTTAGCCGTGGCTTATTCATCAAGTACAGTCAAGTCAAAGCAATTATTAATCGCTAAGACGTTCCTCCTCAATAAAATGGGTTTACGACCCTAAGGCCTTCATCCCCCACGCGGCGTCGCATCCTCAGACTTTCGTCCATTGGGAAAGATTCTCGACTGCAGCCTCCCGTAGGAGTCCGGGCAGTGTCTCAGTCCCGATGTGGCTGGTCACGCTCTCACGCCAGCTACCCGTCTTTGGCTTGGTGAGCTTTTACCTCACCAACAACCTGATAGGACGCGGGCCCCTCTAAAGGCGACAGCTTATAAATAGAGGCCGTCTTTGTTCTGAATCAATCAGATCCAGAAATTATGAAGTATTACCCCCGATTTCTCAAGGCTATCTTCCTCCTTAAGGTAGGTTACCCACGCGTTACTCACCCGTTTGCCGCTATCTTTCCTCACAAAAATCTCATTGGGCAAGCCCTCTGAAATCTTTGCAGGGATAGATCGCTCGACTTGCATGCCTAATCCACGCCGCCAGCGTTCACTCTGAGCCAGGATCAAACCCTCCAAAGGCTTTTGAGTATTAAAATCAAAGAACAAAAAAAGCACCCTCAGGGTGCTTTTACATTACCTGATATTTAGAAATTATTTAAATTTTAAGGTTTGGTTTTGTCCCATTCCGAAACTTTACCCTACCGAATCACAAGACATTAGTATGACAATATATCCTTATTTGTCAAGCTTTTTTTAAAAAATTATTTACGTAATCACTGATTCCAGCTTCTAAAGAAAATTCAGTTTTTGTTTTTAATGTTTTTTGTAAGAGAAGAGTGTCGGCTTCTGTAAAATTTTGATATTTTCCTTCAAAAGGATTAGAAAAATACTCGGGTTTTAAGTTAGTGCTTAGGGTTTTATTTAGCGAATTAACAATGTCGTTAAAACTACGTGCTTTTCCGGTTCCAACATTTACAATTGCGCTTTTCTTGGATTGTAACCCGAGTGCACTTATTCGGGCAACATCTTTGACATAAATAAAGTCTCTCTTTTGTTCGCCATGCTTAAAAATGCGCGGCCGTTTATTTTGTGTAATTTGCAAATAAAGTTGGTAGCACATGCTGGCAGCAGAACCTTTATGATATTCTCCGGGTCCGTAAACGTTAAAATAACGCAATCCGATGATAGGCATTATTTTTTTATTTTTTGTTATTTTTATAACTTCACAATCGAATAAGTATTTTGAATAGGCATAAATATTATGAGGCGTGATTTTTTGATTCTCGTACATAGGAGATTTGCCTTCACCGTAGACTCCGGCACTTGAAGCGTAGACTAAGCGAATATTTTTCCTTAAGCAAAACGATAAAATATTTTTTGACCCCTGGTAGTTGACAGCCATCATTTTTTCATCATCATCAAGTGTTGTGTCTGTGATTGCTGCTAAATGGATTACCGCATCAATTTTTGGAATTTTTTTTAAAATATCCTCATCGCAGATATTTCCCGTTATTATCTCTGCTTTTACGTCAAGTAGATTTTGGTAGTTTCCGTAAGCAAAATTATCCAAAACGAAAGTTTTTGCACCTTTTGCTTCTAGATGCTTTACAATATTTGAGCCAATAAATCCAGCGCCTCCTGTAACTAAAATTTTCATTTTTGCTCAATTTCCTTTTCTAAATCTTCAATGCGCTGTTCTAATCGGTGCAAGACTTCAATTACTGGATCCGGAAGTTTATTATGCGCCAAGGTAACTCCGCTTACCTGCTTGTGTGTTGAGGGAAGAGTTGAACGTCCAGGGACTCCAACAACAGTAGCGTTTTCTGGAACATTATTAATAACTACTGATCCAGCGCCAATCCGTGCGTTATCACCGATGGTTATCGGGCCCAGTAAAATTGCGCCAGCACCAACAACTACTTTGTTACCTATTGTTGGATGGCGTTTAGTTTTCTCGAGGGAAACACCGCCTAATACGACTCCCTGATAAACTAAAACGTCGTCTCCAATTTCTGTAGTTTCACCAATGACTACCCCCATTCCGTGGTCAATAAAAAAACGTTTTCCAATTTTTGCACCCGGATGGATTTCAATTCCAGTTAAAAATCTTCCGAATTGTGACAAAATTCTGGCCCAAGTTTTCCATCCATTTTGCCAAATTAGATGTGTAAGGCGATAGATCCAAATTGCATGCAGTCCAGAATAGCAGAGCAGTATCTCTATTATGCTACGGGCAGCAGGATCCTCACGAAATACTACCTCAATATCTTCGTTTATGTTTTCTAATAAGCTATCAACTTTTTTCATAGACTAATACATTAATCCAAATTTTAAAAATGTCAAATCTTTTATCGATTGTATGATTTTTATTATTACTGGTAATTTTTTTATTTAATTTTTATCGGTTTCATTTCTGTTAAGATGTAGCGCTTTAGTTTCCGAAACGCCTTTCCCCTGTGGCTGATTCGATTTTTTAATGCCGGAGAAATCTGAGCTACGGTTTTTTTATATCCAGGCAAATAAAGTACAGGATCGTACCCGAATCCGTTATTGCCTTCGGGCTTGTTATGGATGGTCCCCTTTAATATTCCGTTAAATTCCTTTACTAATTTTCCGTTTTTAGTTAAAACTAGACAACAGCGAAAATTAGCGCTTCGCTGTTTTACGTGGATACTGCTTAGTGCCTTAATCAATTTTTTGTTGTTCGAATTATAGGTCGAATTTTTTCCGGAGTAACGCTTCGAGTGAATTCCTGGAGCACCATTTAAGAAATCAACTTCTAGCCCTGAATCTTCGCCTAAGACATAATCATTTTTGTAAAATTTTGATACTGGCAGAGTCTTTTTTAGTGCGTTTTCTAAAAAAGTGGTACCGTTTTCTACCAATTTAAATTTTTTGGGTAAATCGCTCAAGCAGACTAATGATAAATTGATTCCATACAGAATTTTTTCAATCTCTTGAAATTTATCCTTGTTTTTAGTGGCAATAATTAAACGCATTGATATTATGGATTATTTTTATAAAATATCCTTAAATATTTCTTTTTCTATTGTGATTATTTCAAGAATTCCTTTTTCTGCAAGCTCTAAGAAACTCTTTAGATCTTGTTTGCTGTAGGAACCATGCTCAGCTGTTCCTTGAATTTCAATAAATTCATCCGGAGACTTCATAACAACGTTCATGTCAACCTCTGCTTGAGAATCTTCAAGATATGTTAAGTCTAAAAAGTTTATGTTTTGCCAACGACCAACGCTGGTTGCTCCCAAAAATCCGGTAATGCATACTTCTGGGATTGACTTTTGACGGTATAGTTTATTAATGCAGTCGACTAAAGCAATAAATCCTCCAATAATTGAACAAGTTCTTGTTCCCCCATTAGCTTGAATAACATCACAATCAATCCATATTGTTTTTTCACCAAGTTTAGAAAAATCAACTACGCTTCTTAAGGATCTTCCAATTAAACGTTGGATTTCCATGTTTCTGCCAGAAGTCCGATCTCTTTTTGTGCGTGTTTGAGTGGCGCGTGGAAGCATTCGATATTCAGCAGTAAGCCATCCTTTTCCGGAGTTACGTAAAAACATTGGAACATTCTTATCGCATGTTGCGGTGCAGATAACTCTTGTTGAGCCTATTTCAATAAGACATGATCCTTCGGCATATTTATTGTAACTTCTTTGTATGTTAATTCTTCTTAATTGATCAGGCAATCTTCCGTCTTCACGTACCATCGTTTCTCTCCTTTTTATTTTATGTACGAGTATTTATTCCGTATCTTCATAAATGCTTTTTCCGCTAGAATCAATAGCAACGATTAAAGGAAAATCTCTAACCGTAATTTCTTGAATTGATTCCGGTCCTAAATCGTTAAAGCAGATGGTTTTTGCAGAAAGTACACTTTTATGCAAAAGCGCACCGCATCCGGAAGGTGCTACAAAATATACTCCTTTATGTTTCTTGATCAATGTTCTAACTTGTTTATTTCTCCGGCCTTTTCCAACCATGGCTAAGAGTCCCTTCTTTAAAAGTGGCTCAACAAATTTATCCATTCTTAAGGAAGTTGTTGGCCCACAAGATCCGATTATCTGGTTACTTCTTGCGGTTGTTGGCCCGCAGTAATAAACGATCTTATTTTCTAAATTAACCGGCAATTTTTTATTTGCGCTGATTAGATTTACTAAACGCTGGTGCGCCTGGTCGCGTGCTGTATAAAAAATACCGGAAAATAATATATGCTGTCCAGCTTTTAATTGTAAAAAAGCAGTCCTTGTTGTTTTTTTTAAATAATTACGTTTGCTCATCTTTTTTCACGCTAAATATTGAATTTGGTATTCGATATTGGTCGATTATCTTCTTGTTTTGGTTATTGTCCTTAAGGAGAATAATATTGTAATTATCCACAAATACTGCTACCCATTGGGGATCTTCAATTCGTTTTATCAGGAATGGTTGGCCATAAGGAGTCGAGTCGTGTCGGTAGAAAAAAATACAGTTGAAAGCGTATTTTCGGTTGAGACTGTCCCATTGAGCATCTTTCTCTAATGCAGGACTATACAAGCTACTAAAAAAAGACATGCTGTATGCTTCTGGTCGATTATCGACAAATACTTTTTCTTTCGGAAACAAATGATATATTAAATATCCACCAATGTCATAGTTATTAAATATTGGTCCGGAAATGTTATTATTTTTAAAAAATGAAGCAGCTTGGTTAACTCTCGAAAATAGTCCTGTGCCGCTGTACCCCTTAAACGGAGAGCAGTACGCTCTAGGCAGAGAGAATGCAGCAATGAACAAACATATTGAAAAGATTATTGATACGTTTTGGAGTATTTCTTGAGTTTTTTTTGTTTTGCCTTGCAAAGCTACGAAAATATTATTAGAAATAATCGGGAAAAAAAATAGGGCAAAAAGAGGGATGCCTCTTATTGCCTTCCAGCTTAAGGCGCTAAAAAATATTGTAAGAAGCAGATTTAACAAAAGCGGTTTAATTTTTTTAACATGCTTAAACCTAAAAATAAAACTTAGAACAAGAAATATAAATAGTATTTCAAAATAGAGATAATGAAAATTACCAGGAAATCTTTTCTGCATGAATATAACACCCATATTTTCGGCAATTGTATATCCGTATTCACGTAATATTAAAAAAGGTTCCAGTACACCTTTTAATCCGTGAGGATTCAAAAAGGAAGCCAATACCAGCCCGATCAACAGAAAAAAGTAATATTTATTGGTTTTATTTTTAATTATTATACTGTTAATCCAGTAAATCCCAACCAGGAAAAATCCCATAGCAAAAAATAGATGTAAGTTACACCAGATAGCTTGTAAGGGCACAAGTAGCAATAGTATATGTTTGAAGGATATTTTGTTTTTACTGAACGCATCCAGGACTAAGTAGTATACTCCCAAGAACAATAAGCTGAACATTTCTGGGCGGATTTCCAAGCGAAAGGCAATCAGCGGCATTGCTAGAAAAGCGAATAAGGTTGACGTGTAGAAATTAGAGCTTCGTAAAGCAACTAAAAAGAATAATAAAAATGTAATAACCTTTGCGACTATATTTAGCATGGTTAAGCCGGAAAAACTAAAGAATTTCCAAACTATATAAAAAATAGCTCCACTTCCCCAATGATGGTTTACGACGGGGAATGCATTTTCAACGTAAGAGTAATAATTTGTAGTAGGAGGAAGGCCACTACTAAAAAATATTTCTCCGTTTTTGATGTGGCGGCCCAAATCAGCATTTACAAAATATATTTTTTGGGTAAAAAATACCACTAGATAGACTAATAGCAGAATTAGTAAAATTGATTTTATGATTATATCTTTTTTGTTCTTTTGGATAAATAGGTTAGTCATTATAAAATAAGTTATACTTTAAGATACAAATTAATGCCCAGAAGCCATCTTGCCAATTAATCTTTTTTCCTTCCTGGTAAGTTCTTCCGTAATAGGAAATTCCCACTTCATAAATTCTAATCTTTGGTATTTTAGCGATTTTTGCAGTTATCTCTGGCTCAAATCCAAAACGGTCTTCTTTTAGTTCAATATTTTTTATTGTTCCCAGTGTAAACATCTTATAGCATGTCTCCATATCTGTTAAGTTAAGATTAGTAAAGATATTAGAGATAGTTGTTAGGAGCTTGTTGCCTAGATAATGCCAGAAGAATAATATTCTATGTGGGCTACTACTGACAAAACGTGAACCATAGACTACATCAGCTACATTTTTTTCTAAAAGCAGAAGCATTCTGTTGAAGTCTTCGGGGTTGTATTCTAAGTCTGCATCTTGGATTGTGAGGTAACTGCCGCCTGCCAAGCTAATTCCTTTTTGTACCGAAAATCCTTTTCCTCTATTTTTTTTGTTTATTGAATATTGTATAGGTAAAGCAGGATTGTTTTTGATGTATTCTTTTACTATTTTTTGGCTATTGTCAGTTGAAGCATCGTCAATAATAATAATTTCTTTTTCAATATCGTTGATTAGTTGTAATTTATTGAGTCTGTTTAAAATTTCAAGAATGGTATTTTCTTCACAAAATACTGGAATTATTATAGATAGTTTATTCATCTTTATTGATTTTAAATCTAAAGCTTCTTAGCACGTGACAGCTTATGTTTACTCCTATTGGCAAGCCAGCGATATGAGTAGGTGCTGTTTTTATTTTTACTGCTAGGCATGTGTGTTTTCCGCCCAGCCCCATCGGTCCAATTTCTAAGCTATTTATTTTATGTAGTAATCTTTTTTCTAGTGTACTAATAATTTTTTCAGGATTTTTCTTTTTTAAATTTCCGAGTAATGATTTTTTTGCCAGTAATAAGGCTTTATCGGATGTCCCACCTACCCCTACGCCAACAATAAATGGTGGACAGCCTTCAGGGCCGGCTTTCTTTACGGAATCAACAATAAATTCTTCAATTATACGAATGTTTGTTGTGGGATCAAACATTTTTAAACGCGATTTATTCTCGCTGCCGAAACCTTTAGGAAAAAGAGTTATTCGTAGTCCTTTTTTTCTTGGAGAAAATTCTATATGGGGAATTACTCCTTGGGAGTAGAGTTGTTTTCGAGTTAAAGGGTCAACTATTGATTGACGCAAACAATGGGACAGATACCCATCAAGAATCGCAGTGGTGATTGTATTGATAAGCTTAGTGTTAACAGACACGTCAGATCCAGCTTCAATGAATACGATAGGCATCCCCGTATCCTGGCAAATCGCAATTTTCTTTTTTTTTGCAATATTTGCATTTTTAATAATCCAGGACAAGGCTTGCTTGGCGTTTTCATTCTTTTCATGTCCGTAAGCATCCTTTATGAGCCCTGCAACGTCGCTACGTAAACAAAAGCTTGCGTTAGCCACTGCTTTTTTTGTTTTGGTGTAAATCTTATCCAAATATTCCATAACTATTTTATTCCTAAAGTTTTATGCATTTGATGAGTTATTTTAACATTAATGGAGTGCTTGGTGCAAATATTTTTTAAGATTAGTAGTTTCTGATTTAGAGACAACTCAAAAGGATTCTGCGGTTGCAATACGAGTAGTAGTTTCTTGTCTACTTGCTTAATTATTTTTATTGCTTGATTGATGTCGTCGCATATGGTTTGTGGCCCTACAACTGCTTTGATAAAAACATTTTTATTAACAGCAATCTTTAAAAAATCATAATGCTCCTTCCAAAACGGCTTTAGCCCAGTTGAAGAAGGCAATTTGAAATCCATTGAAATTATATCCAGACAATCAATAATTTTCATTAAATTTTCGGGTAAGGTTCCATTGGTCTCCAGATAAATTAAAATTCCCCTCTCTTTCAATTCGTGGGCTAACTCAATTAAAAAATCTATTTGTAGTAAAGGTTCTCCTCCGGTTAAAGATATTGAATGATATCCAGAAAATCTGTCTAATTGATTTAATAATTCTTGGAGGCTAATTTCTTCTTGATGTTTTGATAAAGTGTCGCAAAAAGTACATTCTAGATTACAGCCAGAAAATCGGATAAATATCTGGCTAGCCCCTTGGTAGATTCCTTCTCCTTGTATGCTCTTAAATATTTCGGAGATATTTGCTTTCATCTATTTACTCATGTTTTGTGTTGCCTAACAAAGGGTCAGTTAAGCCCAATTCTGCAAATGCATTCATTCTAAAATGACAGCTGTCACACTCTAGGCAAGGATCTTTTTCTCCCTGGTAACAAGACCAGGTATGGTGAAAAGGTACATGTAGCCTTAATCCTTTCTTAATTATTTCTTTTTTTGTTTTCTTAATTAATGGCGCAATAATTTTTATTTTTTTGTTTTTCATTCCCGTGTTCGCTGCTTTTTGAAATTGGTTAAGGAAACCTGGTGTGCAATCAGGATATCCGGAGTAATCTTCAGTATGTGCTCCAATAAAAACAGCTTCAGCGCCAATATTCTCGGCTAAAGAAAAAGCATAGCTAAGGAAAATTATATTGCGTGCAGAAACATACGTTAAGGGTATGGTGTTTCTCTTTTTTTTAAAACTTGTGGGAACTTTTATTTTCTTGTTAGTCAAGCTTGAATTTACCCAAGATAAATTAATTTTTTCAATGTAGCATGGAGTATTGTTTAGACGAGCTATATTTTTTGCTGATTTTAGTTCCTTTTTATGCCTTTGTGAATAATTAAAAATTAAGGCAGTAAGATTAAAACCGGAGTTTTTAGCTATGTAAAATGTAACAGCAGAATCAATCCCGCCAGACAATAATATGATTCCATTTTTCATAATATTTCTAATCTCTTAATGCTCAGGCTTGATATAAAAAGTATAGGAATATTTTTAGTTTCGCTTTAAAAAGAGTCCCTTTTACTCCCTGTATGACGCGCAAGAAGTATCGGTTTCCCAAACTATCACTTCTTCTAAGGTGCATTCTTTTTTTAGAATTAATTCTTTTAAATTTATAAAAATATACCGGGCAATCTCCTCAGAGCTGGGGCTGTGTTTGATAAAATACTCCAATTTGTTAAGGTGGCAATGATCAAATATATCAAGAACACCATTCAATAAATGCTTAAGTTCTCCGAAATCCATAATCATTCCCGAAGAATCAAGAGATTCCCCTAAGACAGTAATTTTTACTTTCCAGTTGTGTCCGTGTAACGACTCGCATTTTCCTTTATAATTTAAAAGGGAGTGTGCGGCGCTAAACGATGAGTTAACTTTAATTCTAAACATATTTTGGAAATTTATTACCAGACAGCAGTTTTGCTGGCTGATATTTTTTTGTTTAAAAAGAAATCAGCTAATTTTGTAAATTTATTTGGGTCATCACTCACGTAAAAACTTATTTTATTCTTTTTCTTAGAAGAATTCAATAAATTATTTTTTATTAAAATTTTCCGTACGGAAAATGCTACTTCTTTTGCCGAATCAACTATCTGAATATTTTTAAGAAACGATGATATTTCTTTTTTAAGTAGCGGATAATGTGTGCAACCAAGGATTAATGTGTCAATCTTTTTTGATCTTAGCTCGGTTAAATATAGCTTTACAATTTTTTTGGTTATTTCACCGCTCAGCAGCCCCTCCTCGACTAACGGAACAAAAAGCGGACAGCTTTTAGAATATACCTTAACTTTTGGAGAAATTTTACTAATTATTGTTTCATACGCTTTACTATCAATCGTTGACCGAGTGCCGATAATCCCAATTCTATTATTTAAAGTCATCTCTAACGATTTTCTAATTCCTGCGTTGATTACTCCAATAACTGGAATGTTAGTGTATTTTTTTAGATGGTCCAACGATAAAGCCGAAGATGTATTGCAAGCTACAACAATTATCTTAGCCTTTTTTTGTAGGAGGAATTTTGTATTTTTTTGACTAAAATTTACAATAGTTGTTTTTGATTTATTTCCGTAGGGAACTCTCGCTGTATCTCCAAAATATATAATGTCTTCAGAGGGAAGAATTGCTCCTATCTCTTTTAAAACAGTAAGTCCTCCTATCCCAGAATCAAAAATTCCTATTGGCTGTTTACTTATGTTTTTAAGCATTTAGTCTGTCCTGTTAACGGTTCATGTAACTTTCCTTGAGAGAGACTATCCCCAAAGCAATCGTTTCTGCAAGTTGTTTTTGATAATATTTTTTGCGCAATGCCTTTTCTTCGTAATGATTAGTAAGATAACCTACCTCGACTAGCACAGAAGGAACATACGCCAGTCGTAAAACATAAAACGGAGCTTTTTTAGGAAATTTGACATTAAAATTAAATTTTTTAAAAGTATCATAAAGTTTATCAGACAGTTCTACTGACAAACAATAGTTTTTATTAATGAGTAGATCCCAAAAAATAATCTTAGCCGATTTAGGCATGTGTTCTCCCGGAAAACATTCTTGGCCAATTAATTTAAGAGAGCGGCTAAGGCTGTTTACTCGTGAAGGTAATAAGTAGTAGATCTCTATCCCTTTTACGCCGGAAGAGTTATTTGCGTTTGCGTGAAGACTTAAAAATAAATCTGCGTTACATTTCTTAGCAAAATTTACTCTTTGTGCTAAGCTAATATAGACGTCTGTGGAACGTGTTAAAAAAACACTAAAACCTCTTTTTTCTAGTTCTATTTTAAGATATTTTGAAATTTTTAAGTTCACTTCTTTTTCTTTCAATCCACCTTTAGATATCGCTCCCGGGTCCTTACCACCGTGCCCGGGGTCAATAACAATAGTCTTTACTTCTAGAGTTGGTGTAAACTTACTTTTTTTGGTATAGGTGCTAATTTCTGTTATTTGGTTGGGGATAAGTATCTTACCTTGATAGTTGATAGGAGGAGAAGGAAGAGGTAATACTTTGCCGGAAAAGATTCCGACTAATGAATCCAAAAGAAGGGTCATATCGCTCTCTGCAGAATATATGTAAATAATATCATCAACTGTATCAAATTGATAAGTTAAGCTATTAGTGGCGCAGAATTCGTTAAGTTCGGTATATTCAGCGGTAGAGATAGCAAAATGTGGAGTTCTTTTTTGTACAGTGGAGCACCCAAAAAGGCATATCAATAGAAGTGTAAAAAAAATCTTGTTCACAGATTAAGTAGCGTTAGTGCAATTTGAAAGTAGATAAATATACCAACAACATCAATTATTGTGGTAATTAGTGGCCCGCTCATCAAAGCAGGGTCTAGATTGAATCTTCTAAGTAAAATAGGAAACGCAGCTCCGATTACTGCTGCAATCATTACGGTGCTTCCCATGGCTATTCCGACAGCAATGCTTAAATTCCAAGCAAATCCCTCTTGTAGTATTACCCTTATTAAACCGACAATTGCTAGAATAAGGCCGATTGAAATACCCAAAAGTGCTTCACGAAATACTATTTTAAAGAAATCCTTTACTTGGATATCTTCTGTAGTTAAGCCTCTGATAACCATCATTGCAGATTGCATTCCGGCATTTCCGCCAGTTGCAATAAGTACAGGAAGAAAGAAACTTAAAGCAACCCATTGCTGTATTGTTGCTCCGTAGCTTTTCATTACTAAGCTAGTTGATGATTCCAAGACAACTAAAACAATCAGCCAAAAGCTTCTTTTCCAGATAAGTTCAAAAAAACTTGCCTCTGTATAGGGCTTGTCGACAGGCAAAACTGCGGCAATTTTTTCAAAGTCTTCGGTTGTTTCTTCTTCCAAAACATCAACTAAATCATCAAAAGTAACGATACCTAGCAACCGATTACTATTGTCAGTCACTGGAAGAACAGGCAAATCGTAATGCTTGAAAATATTTACTGCCTCTTCTTTATCGCTAAATGCGTTTACCTTTATCACGTCCTTAAACATTATCTCGCTGATTTTTTTTTGGGGGTCAGAAATAACAAGTTTTTTTAAAGAGACTATTCCGATTAGTAGCTTTTTTTCATCTAAAACATAACTATAATAGATAGTTTCCTTTTTAATGCCCACTTCTCTAATATGTGCTAATGCTGATTTTGCATCCATGGTAGTGTATAACTGAACAAAATCAGGGGTAATTAATCTTCCCACACTATCTGGAGGGTAGTTAAGTATCTCTAAAGCTATTCGGCGTTCTTCTGGAGAAAGTAAAGCAATAAATCGCTTGACTAATTCTGCTGGCATTTCTTCAAACAATCCGGTTCGGTCATCCGGAGACATTTCATTAAGAATCTCCTTTATTTCTTGGCTATTTAATGTATTAAGCATTTCTTCTTCTTCTTCTCTTGGTAAACGCTCGAAAACATCAACAGCTTTATCATAGGGTACTAACCGAAAAACAAAAAGCTTATGGGTTGATGAAGAAAGGCGGCTAATAATGTTTGCAATATCTTCAGGATGCAAAGGAAGGATAGCCTTAATTTCGGTATATCTTTTTCCTTTGATGGAATCCTCTATTGCTTTTACCAAGCTTTCATTTAGCATTAGAGATCACGAACTCCTCGCTTAATTACCACGATACCAGATTGGTCAACATGATATTTTTGACTGTCATGTTTTAAGTTAAATCCAATGCTTGTGTTTTTAGGAATAATATTAAAGCGGTCAATAATAGTTCTTTTAATATGGCATGATTTTTCTATTCTAGTAAAATCCATAATAATTGAATCTTCGATTGTGCATCCTCTCTCTATAAATACTGATCGGCCAATAATAGAGTTTTTGATTGTAGAGCCGATTGCGTTTGAACCTTCACTAACCAATGTATTTTCGATGTTTCCTCCGCTAATATAAGCAGGGGGTAAGTATACATTAGAAGCGTGTATGGGCCAATGGCGATTATCTAAGTTTAGTATTGGTTTATTTCCCAGCAAATCCATATTAGCCTGAAAGTAATCAGGGATAGATCCAACATCTTTCCAGTAGTATTTCGCTTCGTATCTATTCAAGAATGGTATTCTATTTTGTGAAAAATCGTAAGCAAAAACTCTTTTTTTCTTTTTAATTAGGTAAGGAATAATATCCTTGCCAAAATCAGTCGCCTTGTTTTTAGCTTTACTCTTGTTTAGGGATTCAATAAGGAAATCAGCATTAAAAACATAGTTTCCCATCGAAGCAAAGATGCTTTTCTGTTTCAGGGAAGTCGGTTTCTCTTTGAAGCCAGTAACTTTCATATCTTTATTTATCTGGGGTATGCCAAATTTGCAGGCTTCACTGGACTGTGTCGGGATAACAGAAAGTGTGAGGTCTGCCTTTTTTCTAATATGAAAATCTATCATTTCATTAATATTCATTCTGTAAATGTGGTCTCCGCCGAGGATTACTACGATTTTTGGTTTAAAGTCATAAATAAGATTTATGTTTTGGTAGACTGAGTCAGCAGTGCCTCTGTACCATTCTTTAAAGCTTTCTTTACGCATTTGTGGTGGGACAACAGTAATGAATTGCTCTGGAAGATCTCCGAATTTACGCCAGCTAGTTCTGATGTGTTCAATTAGAGATTGAGATTTGTACTGTACTAGTACATAGACAGCGTAAAGGTTTGAATTTATTAGGTTACTTAGAGTAAAATCAATCACTCGATAGTTACCGCCAAATGGAACTGATGGTTTTGTTCGCTCTAAAGTTAAAGGGTGCAGCCGCTCACCTTTTCCGCCGGCTAAGACAAATGTTAGAATATTGTTTCTGAATTGGCTAGACATTTTTTATAATCTCCTTTATTCTTGGATATCTCCAGCTTTAAGTAAAGAATTCTTTGTAGCCCAAGGGCCAATAAGTTCAAAAAATATGGTACTGGCAACAGTAACAACTAGTATTCTATCACCCAACGCTCCACCAATAGCATGCTTAGCGATTAAGGCACAGGCCAAAGCTACACCGGCTTGAGGGATTAGTGCCGGCCCCATGCGTATTCCAACTGTATTGGGGGCGCCGGCTAGTTTTGCCCCTAGAAATGCCCCGATAATTTTTCCGATTGTCCTAAAAACAATAAACCCAATCACTAGAAATGCAGAGGCACCTAGAATAGTTATATTTAGGCCAGCGCCAGCGAGTACGAAAAATATTAAGTAAAGAGGTGTATCTACCTCATGTAAGGAATCAAAAAATTGAAAGCTTTCTTTACTGATGTTAGTTAATACGGCACCTAAAAACATGCAAGAAAGTAATACAGAGAAATGACAAGTAATAGCTAATCCGATAGTTAAGAATAAGAACCCAAATGTATAAATCAACCTTTCTTTCACAGTGTTGATGAAGCGAGATAGCTTAGCAAATAAAAAAGCAATAACGCCTCCTAACAGAAACGCTCCTCCAATTTCTAGTAAAGCAATAAGTAAATCAAGACTAATAGCTAGAAATGTTCCATTACCTCGGATAAATGCTTTAGCAAAAGATAGTGAAAACCCAAAGATAATCAATGCCCAGGCATCGTCTATCGCGACAACCCCCAAAAGAGTGTCCGTAAACGTTCCTCTACTTTTGTACTCCTGAATAACCATTGCTACGGCTGCTGGATCTGTCGCTGCGGAAATAGCGCCCAGAATAAGGGCAATATAAAGTGGTTGATGAAAAACTAGCCAAGCGCTTACAGCTACTAATATCCATGGTAATAAAGATGCGCTTATTGATATTGCAGCGACTGCCTTGCCTACACGCTTTAGCGTGTCAAAAGATAGTCCGGATCCTAGGCTAAAAGCAATCATTCCTAGGACAAGGTTGGAGAAAAAATTAGAAGCTAAAAGAAGTGTGTCAGGTATTAAATTTAACAGACTGAGTATAATACCAAGGATAACGTAGGCAGTAATAACTGGTAATTTAAGTTTTTTGGTTAGACGGGAAGCAAAAAAACTCAAGAGAAAAATAATCGCTAGGCTTAGAATAGAGTTGTTGATCATTTAGAATACCCTTAAACAATTTCTTTTTCCTTAAACATTCTCCAGATAATATCAAAAAGCCCTAGTATCCCTGTAATTTTTCCTTTGCTATCAACCACAGGTAAAAGTTCTTTTTTGTTTAGACGCATAATTTTATATGCTTCTTGTAAAGGCAAATCTTCTGGAATAATTGTAAAATTTGTATCCATGATATCTTCAGCAATAATTAGTTCCCCCATAGAGGAAACCGGCTCTAAATCAAAAACGTCTTTGTCTATCTCTAAAAAAGGTATATTTCGAAATATCTTAATTTGGGATGGCCGCAAAAGATCTAATAAATTATCAGGATACACTACACCAATAAGCTTATCATTGTCATCTACTACAGGAATGAATGGATGTGTGTGGAAGTTTTTACACATTGTTAAGATGTCTCGCAATGATAGTGAGCGTCTAACCTTAATAATGTCTGTTTTTGCTGCTTCGATCGATTTCATTAGTTTAATAGTTATTGTTTTTCAAACTTTTTTATAACATTAATGATTTCTTGAGGGTTTTCCGCAGAAATTAAATCTTTCCTAAAAGAACTATTCATTAGTAGTTTTGATAATTCAGCAAGAATTCTTAAATAAAGATTTAGTTCTTTTGGTTCTGCACCCATTAAAAAAATTAATTTTACTTTTTCTCCGTCTAACGCCTTAAAATTAATTCCGGATGATGAACGTCCAAATCCAATTACAAACCCTTTAACTGAATCGGTCCGGGCATGAGGGATTGCAACATTATTTCCGATTCCTGTGGAGCCAAGATTCTCTCTTTCTAGGACATCGAGAATAAACTTATCCTTATTGATTAGTTTCTTTCCCTGGTTGAGCTTTTCAGCTATTTCATATATGGCAGCTTCCTTGTCAGCAGATTCGAGTTCCATAATGCAAAAGTTTTTTTCTAAATACTGGGAAACTACCATTATTTCTCCTTCTTTATCATTGTTTATCCATTTCTTCAGAAAATACATGCAGTTTCTTAATGTTATTTATCAATCCATAGCAAAGAAGTTTGTCAGCTTCTTTAATTAAGTCGTCAGCATGAGGAAAAGAGATTAAGCGGTTTTTACGTTCGATTGACAATACCAAGATATCTTTCTTGATGAATCCAGCTTCTCCTAAAGAGAGGCCCTCTTCTTTGCTTTCTTTGCTGATTGTTAGATGGGCTATGCCATATCCTTTTGGAAGGTGAAAAAGTTCCTCAAGCGCTTTTTGCCTGACGATGCCTCTAGCAACAATTCCTTTTTCGATAAACTTGTTTAAAGCTAAAGAAAATCTCTTTAATTTTGTTACCCGGTACAAAATAAATATAACAACTAATATTGTTAATGCTTTATGCAGCTCAACACCCAGATTATCTTTACCGAAGGAAAAGAATAGCCCGGCAATGACAGAAACAATTCCAATTTTTCCCAGAATCATCAAAAATGATATTGTCCTGCGCCGGATTTTATCGTCTAAAATCGCTTCTGCCTCTTTAGTAGTAAAACCAGTTCCGGTGAATGCAGATATTGCTTGAAAGCGAGAAGTTTTTTCATCTAATCCGGTAAGCTTTAGGATCGATGTAGCAACCTGCACAATCAAAAAGAAAATAACAAACATTAATATTACCGGAACAACCGCAGAGATTATTTCCATAGTTTAAGAACTTATTCTTAATGCAAGATCAAATAACGTTTTAACTAGAAATTTTCTTAAGAACATAATGATAAGGAAAGCAATAATCGGAGAAAAATCAATACCACTATTGCTAATACCGGTAGGTATCTTTCTTCGTATTGGGGCAAGCACTGGTTCGGTTATTTTATGTAGCAAAAATACAATAACATTGCGAGGGTCAGGATTAACCCAGCTAATTAAAGCTCTAATTACAATAATCCAGCTAAAAAGCCAAAGTATTGTATTTACAATATATGCAGTAGCTGTTAATAAGTTAGCAAATATAAACATATCTTAAATGTAAGACTATCAATTACTAGATAAGTATAGATTATATGCTAATAATGAGATTTGAGCAATAAGTTTTTTCGGTTTTTGATATCCTCTGCTATTTCCAGTTAGAACGCAAATAATGTAATCTCCACCAGGAGCAAATACAATGCCGGCGTCATGAACCGTTCCTTTTTCTAATCCTGTTTTGTGAGCAATTACTGTATTTTTAGGTAAATAGCGTGGCAGACGATCGTTAACCTTTTGTTTTTTTAAAAAACTTAAGGCCAAATCAGACATAGTGGCATTAATTAATTTTCGATCATAAATTTTTTCCAGAATGGATGCAATATCTCTACTGCTTGTGTAGTTTTCAACTCCGTTTTTTCGTTGAGAAAAATCCATCATTGGACGGGCAAGGTGAGTATCTTTTAGCCCCGTTTTAATAAATTCCTCATTTATATAGTCACGCCCGAGAATACTAATTATTTTGTTTGTGGCAGTATTGTCACTTGCTGAAATCATTAGTTCTAATAGTTTGCCTATCGACAATTTGAAAGGCAGCTTGTACCCTTTTAATTTTCCAGAGCCACCAGTAATATCTTTACGTTTAATAGCTACTATTGTATTTAATGCCATCTGTCCTTCGCTAATTGCGTTAAACGCAGCAGCAAGGATTGGCAACTTAAGTAAGCTTGCAGCAGCAAATTTGCTTGTTTCGTTGTTTGCTAACATGGCATTGCGAAATTTTAAATCTTTTATTAAGAATGAACAATCCAATTCTGGATAATTGCTAATAGCTTCTTCAATGGGTGCTCTTAGCGCTTCTAAAGCTGCTCTTCTTTGATGATCTCGCAGGATGTTATTTCCGCAGAAAGAAAGCCCGACAACTAATGCAGACAGGATGATTACTTTGAAAGCTAATTTTTTGTTTTTATTAATCATTTAGCTATTGTTTGTCTTTTGTTTTTTATTGTGGCCGATGGTGTGATAGCCTTACATTTTTCATGTTTTTTTTTGAGAGTATGATTACTCGTTAAGACTTATTCGTTTTATTTATTGTCTCAAAAACTAATTTCTACTTTAAAATCTAGCAGTTACATAAGGCTAAAAAGTAAGAGAACATAAATTATTTTTTTCTTTGTAAATGGTCTTGGCAATTTGCACATACTCACTTAAAGATAGAGTTCCCGGCCTCGAATCTAAAATAGCTTTTGGGATCATTTGAATACTATTTTTACTTAAAAATGGTTTTAGGGTGTTGTTTACTTTTTTTCGCGGTTCGGAAAATGCTTGTCTGATTATTTTGAACAAGAAAGCATCATTCTCTGCTTTTTGGGGTAAAGTAGCATAAAAATCAATCTGTAAAAATGTTGAGTTGACCTTTGGTATAGGAAAAAATGCAGAAGCAGGAATATCAATTAATTTTTTTATCTTAGCGTAGTATTGTGCATAGCAAGTAAGGAAACCATATTGACGCTCAGAAGCATTTGCTAGCAGTTTTTCGGCAAATTCCTTTTGAAGTGTAAGGTATACAGATTTTATTTGATTTCGATAGCAGACTAGATACTTAATAATATCCTTACTAATAAAATACGGAATATTACCAAAAACTATAATTTTTTGACAGAAGCCAGGAATACTAAATTTTAAAATATCGGCAGAAAATACTTTTGCGCCTGGGATATGAGATAATTTATTTTTAAGAATTAAATAGAAGCGCGGATCTTTTTCTATACAAATAAATTTTTTTGCTTTTCTTGCAATTAGTTCAGAGATTACTCCTCTTCCTGGACCAATTTCCATAACGATCTCATTTTCAATTGGTAGCAAGTCGGCTATTTGTGTTATGTATTCGTGGTTACTCAGGAATACTTGGCCAAGAGAACGCTTTAATTTCATTTTCTATTCTGCTTTGTGTTGGTTTTGAGGGTGATCAATTTTTATGGCAATCTCTATTGCTTTGCTCATTGAGCTGGAGAATAATGTCTTATTGCTGATAATTGCATCACAAGCTACGCCGTGTGCAGGAGAAGTTCTGATAATGGGTAATCCCAGAGTAATATTTACCCCGTTTTTCATTGAAAGCAATTTAAATGGTATCATTCCTTGGTCATGGTAGGCACAAACTAAGCAATCATACTCGCAATTGGCAGCGTTAGTAAATATTGTATCAGCAGGATAAGGACCGCAAACACTTTCTTTAAATTTAGCGATTACCCGAGCTAATATTTTTTCTTCCTTTCCAAAAAAAGTATTGACTCCTGCATGAGGGTTTACAGATAGCAAGGCAATCTTTGGTTTTTTAATTTTACATTTTTTTTGCAAAAAAGAAATTACCAACGACAAAGCATTATCAACTACTTTTTCGGTAATCAATCCGGAAACTTTATACAGTGGTACATGGCGGGTTAATAAAACTAATTTAATTTTTTCGGAAAACATCATCATTGCAAAATTTTTTATTCGGAAATGGTTAGCGAGATACTCAGTGTGACCTTGAAAATCAGAAGAGACTTTCTGGGCTGCCTCCTTTGATAAAGGTGCGGTAACCAGGCGTGTTATTTTCTTTTCCTTCATTATCTCTAGTGCTTTTTGAAGGTAGGATAACGCAGCATATCCGGATAATTTTGAAGGATGCCCCTTTTTTATTTTAGTTATTTTGCAGGTGTTTAGATTTATAAAATTAATCCGGTTTTTTATTTTTTTAAATCTGGGTATTTCTTTAAATACTTCCTGATCACCAACCACAAAAAAATTTATTTTTTTTCCAGAACACCGCTCAATTGCTTTTGTCGTGATGAGTGGGCCACATCCAGCCGGGTCTCCGGAAGCGATGACAATATTCTTATTCATAGTATTCTTCGATTACCGATTTTTCTTTTAGTTTACCTATCCACTTTTGGAATTCTTGCTTAAATTTTACTTCTCCTAAGTAGGAATTTATAATCTCCTTAGCCTCATTCAGAGTTAGAAAGCGAGCAGTGATTTGCTCCTCTAAACAAATAATATAGAAATTTTTCTCAATCTTGGTAACTTTACATTGACCTTCGCTTAATCCTTCCAAGCATTCAGCTAGTTCCGGTTTCAATTTATCTTTAGTTGATTCAAGCTGCATTAGATCGCTAGCGTACTCAGCTAGGGCAAAATTTAGACCTTTTGAGTTAACAGCTTGCAGTATTTCCTCTAGGTAAGCAGAATTGTCTGACTTGGCAATATAGAAAACATATCCTTCAGGAGTCACAAATTCTTGGTTATTATTTTGGTAGTAACTGCTAATTTCTTGGGGTGAAATAGTAATAAACGCTCGTATGTTTTGATTTATTGCTTGGCGCATCAAATATTGTTCTTTTATCCGTTCTTTGAGCAAAGTAATATTTAGCCCTTTGGCGAGCAATGATTTCTCAAAGTCTTCGTTTGTTTTGTATGCATTAACCATCTTTTTAAAATTTTCATCAATCACCGATTTAGGAACTTTGATTTCTTCTTTTTTTGCTTCTCCTAAAATTAACCGATCTTCAACTAATCGATTTAATGATGTTTTTCGAAAGTTAGAATCATTTAAATCAATGTTTTCCGGATGTTCGTTGTTGCGATAAGCTAAGACACGGCAATAATCTTCTAAATCTTGAGAAGTAATTACTTGGTTGTTTACTTTAGCGATTATTTTTGATATTTCTTTTGACATTACAGAAAGTGGTACGCTACTTAAAATAAAAAGTATCAAAATAATATAACGCATAACTATTCTCCTTTATTGTGTTGACTTTTTTGTCCTTTTTATAAGTATGTCCTGCTACCTAATTCTGATAATTTCCGAGATTAAACCAATACAAAGTAAATTCTAGTTGCTTCCCAGTTTGAATATCTCTCGCAGATAAGCAACCTCTTCTTTTAAGAGTCGGCAATACATATCAAGTCCTATTGCCCAAATAAAACCATGTTGTTCCTTACCTAAAATATTTCCGGCGCCACGCAGCTCTAAATCACCTTGAGCAATATCAAAACCAGACCCTAAACCAGAGAACTTCTCTAGCATTTTAAGACGATTTAAAGCGCCTTCGGAAATACTTGTTGTTTTTGGCGTAATCAAATAAGCATAGGCTTGAATATTAATTCTTCCTACTCTGCCTCTTAGCTGATGTAAATCGGCTAATCCAAATCGATGAGAATCATTGATTATTATTGTATTAGCCGAAGGAATATCTATCCCAGATTCTATAATAGCAGTAGAAAGCAAGCAGTCAATTTTTTTATTGATAAAATCGAGCATAACTTTTTCCATTAATCGAGGAGGCATCTGGCCATGAACAACTTGAATACTAACGGTCTCAGGTAATATTTTTTTCAGTTTTCTGTACACAATTTCAATACTTTTAACCCGATTATGAATAAAGAATACTTGTCCGCCTCTTTGCACCTCACTAGTAATCGCCTTTTTAATTATTCCATGGTTAAAATCAATAATACGGGTTTTTATGGATAAGCGTTCTGAAGGTGCTGTTTTTATAGTAGACACTTGTTTTATTCCGACCATGCTCATGTATAGAGTTCGGGGTATTGGCGTTGCGGTTAGTGAAAGAACATCTATTTTTGATTTTATTTGTTTGATTCTCTCTTTATGCTCGACGCCGAACTTATGTTCCTCGTCAATAATTAATAATCCTAAATTTTTAAAAATTACATCAGCTGATAAGAGACGGTGTGTTGCTATTATAATATCAACTTTTCCTTTTCTTAGTTTTAATAAAATTTCCTTTTGTTGGGAAGGAGAACGAAATCGGGAAAGCATTTCTAAATAAAACGGAAATCTAGATAACCGTTTTATTAAATTAGCATAATGCTGGTAAGCAAGAATGGTAGTTGGCACCAGAAAGGCAACTTGATGGTTATGCATTACGCCTTTAAACGCAGCGCGCATTGCTATCTCTGTTTTTCCGTACCCAACATCTCCACATATAATCCTGTCCATGCAGTATGTGCTTTCCATATCTCTTTTTACTTCAAGACTTGCGGTGATTTGATCTTTAGTTTCTGAATAAGGAAAGCTTGACTCAAATTTTTTTTGCCAATCGGTATCTTTTGGATATTGAATTCCTCCACTTACTTGTCGTTGGGCTTGTATCTTTAAAATTCCCAAGGCAAAGCTACGTATTTCCTTTTTAACTTTTTCTTTAGTATTTTTCCATTCATTTGAACTCAGACGAGTTAACGGAGGGTGTCGAGAATTAAAATTTATGTATTTTTGGATAAGATAAGCATCATTACGGTGAACGTATATTTTATCTTTATTGAAGTATTCTAGTTCAAAATAATAATTTGTCTTTTCTCGGGCAGTTATCTTTTTGATGCCGTTAAACATGGCAATTCCATAGTTTGAATGAACTACACAATCACCAATATTAATTTTTAAAAGTGCTTCCAAAGGAATTTCTTCGGGAGGTATTTTATGTGGTTTCTTCAGGCGGGGAATAATGATTAACGATTCGTATTTATTTAAAGATTGGTTCGATTTTTTGTTAAATCCATAAAGCTTTTTGACAGTGTTAAATTCCCATTCCACTCTAAGCGGACATGTGAAATTTATGGGAAAAATTTCTAGTGTATCTCCATGAACGGAAAAATCTCCGGGCTCAAAAACTTCATCTACTCTGGTGTAGCCTAACAGTATCAGCTTCTGTATGGCTGATTCTAAGGCAATATCCTTGTTAATATAAAAACTCAGAAAACTATACACGTGATTTTCGAAGGAAGAGAACTAAAGGAGAAGCAATATATATTGAGGAGTAGGTTCCGGCGACTATACCTACCAAGAGAGCAAACGAAAAACCACGCAATGCTTCTCCACCTAGCAAAAAAATTGAGATAACCACCAGAAATGTAGTAAACGATGTAATTATTGTTCGGGAAAGTGTGTTGTTGATGGCGATATTTATAATTTCTTTGAGAGATTTTTTTTGGTTTTGAGGAGAAATTTCACGAATGCGATCGTAAATAACAATAGTATCATTTATTGAATATCCGGCAATAGTTAGCAGCGCAGTTACGGTTAAAAGGTTAATTTCAAATCCAGCAACACATAAAAATCCTAGGGTTATTAAAATATCGTGGAATAGAGCAATAACTGCAGCAAAAGCAAAGTCAAAATGCTTGAATCGCAATCCAACGTAGATTAGTATTCCCAAAAGGGAAACGATTATCGCTAAGTATGCTTTTTTCCTTAAAATTTTACCGACAGCTGGACCAACAGTAGTTATTTTCAGCTCTTCTATCTTTTCAAAACTGTTTTTTAGTGCTTCCTCAATTTTCGTGACGACATTTTTTTTACTTTTAATAATTACTCCACCGGAAATATCATTAAATTCTTGAATGGTTAATTCATCGAACCCTTTATCTGCTAGTGTTGCCCTTAGATTTTCAATTTCCGGAGAAGGCGTTATTTTATATTCTAATACCTGCCCGCCTTTAAAATCAATCCCGTAGATAGCCTCTCCCTGAGAAAAGAAAGATATCATTCCCAGTGTAACAACAATCAATGAGATTATTATACAAATTCCACGATATCGTACAAAATTTATTTTGGAAGCAGAGATTACCGAAAGCATTGGAAATTTCTTTAGACCAATATTAATAAGAATAGCAAATATTGTTCGAGAAATAAAAATAGACGTAAAGATACTTGCTACTATTCCTAAGGAAAGTGTAGTTGCAAAACCCTTAATTGGCCCGGTACCATAAATAAACAAAAACAACGCGGCAATAAGTGTTGTGATGTTCGCATCGAATATTGTTCTTTTTGCTCGGTTAAAACCATTCTTCACTGCAATGCTTAATGGTTTATGCAAATTTAATTCTTCGCGTATTCTTTCAAAAATTAAAACATTGGCATCAACAGCCATCCCCAGTGTTAAGATCATGCCGGCAATACCCGGCAAAGTTAATGTTCCTTTAAATAAATGTAGTCCAGCCAGAATAAATAGTAAATCTAGCACTAGACAAGTAACGGTGATAATCCCTCCAAAAAGATAGTAGACTAACACAAAAATAACGACTAACGCTGCACCTAACATTATGGAATTTATTCCACGCTGAATGGAATCTGAACCTAGGAGTGGCCCTACACTTCTTTCTTCTTCAACGATTAGCGGTATAGGTAAAGCGCCGGAATTCAGCACGGAAACAAGCAACCGTACCTCGTCCATTGAAAAATCACCACTGATTTGCGCTTGCCCACTTAATATGGGTTCGCGGATTGTCGGGGCGCTCATCACCTTATTATCAAGAACGATTGCTAATTGTTTTCCGACATTATTTTCAGTAACATCAGCAAATTTTTTTGAGCCTTCAGAAGTCAATTTTAATCTTACCTCGGACATTTGATAGGAATCAAAACCGATAAAACTTTCTGCTAAATCAGAGCCAACCAAAGATGGGCTGGTGTTTAGAAGGATTGGCGAGTTATTATATTGTTGCAATTTAAAACCATCAGGCACATCACCATTTATTGCTTGAGCAATTTTTTCTGGATCAGATTCCACAATCAGAAACTCTAGCTTTCCCACTTGTTTAAGCTGATTAACCATGCTTCTGTCAACTATTCCGGGAACTTGAACTAAGATCGAGTTATTTCCCTGTACCTGGATAGAAGTTTCCTTGACCCCAAAAGCATCAATGCGGTTTCTAATTTTTTCAACAGCAGCTGACAAGGCATCGGGAACTTTCGCTGCTGGTATCGCAGAAATATCAGCACGAAGTAATACGTGCATTCCCCCTTTTAAGTCAAGCCCTAAATTTATTGCTTTTCCTATCGGGAGTATATACAAAACACTTAGCCCAACCACTACTGCGATAAGAATAATTCTTATTTTTAGATTTTGTTTGTTAATCATTTTCTATTAACGAAGTTTTTTTGTATAAGCGATAGCTGTTTTATCAATTTCAACTTTAACATTTTCATCTACTCGCAGAACAAATGTTTTTTCTTTAACATTAATTATTACCCCATGTAAACCGCCAGAAGTAACAACTTCATCATTTTTTTTCAAATTTTTGATCATTGCTTGGTGTTCTTTTTGTTTTTTTTGCTGAGGTCGGATAATTAGAAAATAAAAAACACAAAAAATAAAAATCAACGGAACAAAATTCATAATTGCGTTTGGACTTCCCTGCATTTAAACCTCCTTAAATAAGACTAAATAGTCTTCCGAAAATATTTAGTCGAATTAATAATCCCCCGAAATTGCGCTAGGCGTACCTCCTGCGACAGGGGTTATGTTAATATAATTCTGTATTAGTCTACCTTTGACTTTTTAATTTGTCGCTTGTATCTTTTAAACAGAGTAGCTACTGTTTCTGTTGGCTGTGCGCCTTTTTTAATCCAAGATTCATATTTAGCAATATCGAGCTCTAGAAGTTTTTTAACAGCGTCACAATAACCAATCTGCTCAATAAATTTAGACTCTCTGGCAGATTTTGCCTCAGCAACTACAATCTTATTATGGTTTCTTCCTTTAATTGATTTTCCTGGTTTTCTTAGTCGAATCTTAAGCATTATTCTTCCTCCTGTTTGGTGCTTTGTTCGTCAGCAAAAATATATTCTGGTTCGATCAATGGCTTGTACGTTGGAGCTACAAAAGTTGCTATTTCATAGGCTCCGACTACAGTTCTTGTGATAAAATAGCTAATGCCTTTCAGCGGCCCCCAAAAAAATCCAGCAATATCCCCTGCTGGCTCCTCTCTTTCTTCCTTAACTTTTATCATCTGTCTAAAAATTTCTGTCCAGCCTAGGCATATATTAGCCATGCCTCTTCCCAATTTACTCAAAGGGTTGTAGTCTTGAGCGTAACCAATACTAGTCAGCAATTGCATAATTACAATACCAATAACGGCTTTCTTTATCATTTGTCCCTCCACACTTAAGGTGTTCTATAATTATTTGCTACTGGCAAATTCTAGTGCAAGAATTTGCGCTTTAGCTTTATTTACTATTTCCTTGTATTCGCTCTCTGGCTTTGAATCCGCAACTATACCGGCACCGGCCTGAATGTATGCGTAACCGTTCTTGAATATGATAGTTCTGATTATTATACAGGTATCTAGGCTTTTTGTGAAGGAAAAATATCCTACCGTGCCCGCGTATACTCCTCTTTTGTCAGGTTCAAGTTTATTAATTATTTGCATGGCTCTTACTTTTGGAGCCCCGCTTACTGTTCCTGCTGGAAAACAACTAATCAGTGAATCAAACATGCTACTTGTCTTTTTTAATTTTGCCTCTGCCTCGCTAACAATATGCATAACGTGAGAAAATCTTTCTACTTTCATGAATAAAGGAATTTTTACTGTTCCCTTACTAGCTACTCGCCCTAGATCGTTTCTTGCTAAATCTACAAGCATAATATGCTCAGCTTTTTCCTTAGGGTCAGAAAGTAAATCACTCTCTAGCCTTAAGTCCTCATGTTCGGTCTTACCTCTTTTTCTTGTTCCGGCAATAGGTCGAGTTACTAGCCGTTCATCTTCACAGCGCAAAAGCATTTCCGGAGAAGAACCAACAATTTTTAGCTGTCTGAAGTTTAAATAATACATATACGGTGAAGGATTCAGAATGCGTAAATAGCGGTATGCTGTTAATGGATTTTCTTTAAAATTAACTGAAAATCGTTGAGATAAGACAGTCTGTATTACTTCTCCTTCTTGAATGTATTTTTTTATTTTTTTAACTGCATTAATAAATTTTTCTTTTTTGAAGTTGGATTTTATTCTAAGCTTCTTACGATCAAATGGCAAATCAGAAAGCTTGCATGGTTTAAGTATTTTTTGATAAACTTTTTGAATGAATAATTTTTCGGATAGGTAGACCTTGCTAAGAGCGCGTTTATCTTCTAAAAATGCAAAAGAAAGAATCTCAATCTGTTGTTTTAGATGATCAAAAATTATCAAAACTTTAGGAAGAATAAAATATAAATCATGTGTTTTAAGCGAATCAGCAATCTCCTTGCCTATTTTTTCATAAAACCTTACAGTGTCGTACCCCATATATCCAACAAATCCGCCAAAAAAACGAATTTTTTCTTTGGGTGCTATGCTAAAAGTACTCATCAATTTTTCAAGCTCAGATAACGGATTTTCGGTAGCTATCTGTTTAAGAGGCTTCTTATTCCTTTTAATGCATACTGCTTGTCCTTTGCTTTTAAACGTACAGATTGGAGAGAATCCTAGAAAAGAGAAACGACAAACTTTTTCTTCTCCTTCTACGGATTCCAATAGAAAACTTTCCGATTTAAATGTTTTTTCTAGACTGGAATAGATAGATAGCGGAGTTAGCCAGTCTGAAAAAAATTTATGGGAAAAAACAATGCAATTATTGTTCTTCGCTAGCTGCTTAAATTTAAACATTGAAGGGTAAATTTTTCCAATCGTTTCTATATCCATTAGATTTCCTTTATAGTATTTTTCGGTAGAAGCAGCTCCATTCTCCAGTGTGACATGCGACTCTTGTTTGTTCTACAAGTAACAGTAGCGCATCTTTATCACAGTCGTAACGAATTTCTTTAATTTTTTGGATATTACCGCTAGTTTCTCCTTTTCGCCAGAGAATTTTTCGTGAACGTGAGTAGAAACAGGTTCTTTTCTCCTTAATACTGATCTCTAATGACTGCTTGCTCATGTATGCAATCATTAATACATCCTTAGTCTTTTTATCTTGAACAATTGCCGGAATAAGTCCGTTTTTATCAAATTTTAGCTCAGCTAATTTAATTATTTTACTATTAGATCCTTGTTTATTTTTTTCTTTTCTTTTCTTTATTGTTTCATTTCTTTCTCGTTTTTCTTCACTCTTCATTTTCTTCTTCTCTCCTTTTATTTTTTTTGCACTTTCGTTGCCTTACTATATCCTCACTGCTATCTTTTTTTTCTTGAGATGCCTCTTAATTTCCTTAATACGAATTTCCCGATAATGGAATATCGAAGCTGCCAAGGCAGCTGAGGCTTTTGTCTTTTCAAATACTTCTTGAAAATGTTCAATCGTACCTGCACCTCCAGAAGCAATTACTGGTATACTCACGGCGTTAGATACGGCTTTTGTTAGTTTGATGTTGAAACCATTCTTGACCCCATCGGAATCCATACTGGTAAGTAGTATTTCGCCGGCGCCTAATTGTTCGCATTTTTTTGCCCAATCCACTACATCTAGATTAGTAGGAATTCTTCCTCCGTTGGTGTATACTTCCCATTTTTTAGATTTTATTTTTTTTCGGGCATCAATCGCAACCACAATGCATTGACTACCAAAAACAGCAGCAGCTTTTCTGATTAAGTTCGGGTTTTTAACGGCAAAGGTGTTCAAGGATACTTTTTCAGCTCCGGCTAAAAGGAGTTGCTTGGCGTCATTAATATTTCTTATACCTCCACCGACTGTAAACGGCATAAACACAACTTTTGCGACTTTCTTGATTAATCCAATTGTTGCTGAACGTTTTTCGCAACTTGCCGTAATATCCAAGAAAACTAATTCGTCTGCTCCTTCTTTATCGTAAAATAAAGCATTTTTTACCGGGTCACCCGCATCTTTTAAGTTGATGAAGTTGATGCCTTTTACTACTCGGCCTTTATTAATATCTAAACAGGGAATGATCCTTTTTGCTAACATGGACTGGATTATACCACAACTCGCTAGGAATCCAAATCTTCGTATTCCGCGTCAATAATATTTTTATTGCTAGGTCTGTGAGTAGACTTATTGTGCTTATCAGCATTTGGGTGTTGCTGATTTTTACGAGTACTAAAAAATATTCTTAAAAGTATAAGAACAAACTTAACAATTAAAGTAAATACTATATAAAAAAATACAATCCTGAATATTACAGTAACAAAACTCATTATTTATTTAAGGGGTAATGTACAATGTAATTAACGCTGATTTTAACATAATCTTTTAATTTTTGATAATTATTTTAAAAAGGATGCAGGATAAATACTGATTATCCTCAATTATAATTTATGTAATCGCGTTGCCTGTGTCCTTTTTAATGTATAAAGTAGAATAAATAGCCCCAACCGGATTTGAACCGGTGTCTCATGGCTGAGAACCACGTGTCCTAGACCGAGCTAGACGATGGGGCCAGATTAGTTAAAAAGTTTACCACCTTTTGTTAACAGCTAATAAAATAGCTGGAATGTATACTAAAAACAGGTTTATTTTAAAGCGATAATTGAAATTGTCAATTATTTTCACGAATTATTTTAAACTAAGCGCCAGGTTTATTGATGTCCAGACAATGGTATTCTTTGAGTTAACCCATCATAGGCGCACTGTATGGTAAGTCCTAAATCGTTAGCTATTTTTTTTTCTAAAATGTGTGTACGAGCCTTAAGCATGCTCATGCCGAAATGAGTTAAAATTGTTTTCTTTGGTTTTATTTCTTTGATAATCTTAAGTGCGTCATCCAAGCATAAGTGCTTACAATTTTCTTTTCTCTCGTAAAGCACAGTATTCAATATTAGAATTGTGGAATCTTTGTAAATCTCAGAAATTTCTTTAAAATATCGGGTATCAGACACGAAAGACACAATGTCTTTACCCAGCTTGAATTTTAAACCATAAGTAAGAACAGAGTGGTCATTGAGTGTAGGAACAGAGAACTTGATATTCTTGATACAAAAGTTACTTTTTTTAAGAATTGTTATTCTCTCAACACAATTTTGCAAATAGGGAAGAACAACTCCTTCACTGCCAAGAGCATCTTGCGGTAAAAACAATACTCCCCTTTTTTTAATTCCCCCCCCTGTCATTGCCTCAATCATTACATTGATATCTCCAGAATGATCCAAGTGCTTGTGTGTTAACATGATTGCGTCTAAACTTTCCGGGTTCAGTTTTGGTCGCGCCGCGTTACAGCGGATTATTGACCCCGGACCAGGGTCAATAAGAATGTTTGTTTTGTTGTATTTCAGCCATATCCCACCAGATGACCGTAACTGTTTGATCATTACAAAACGTGCTCCGGCAGTACCCAAAAACTTTATGAAATTGCCTTCGTTAGCTTGTTTTTTAGTCATAGATTAAACATAGTATGCTAATGTAGATGCGTGGTTTTGTTGATACAATCTTTCTTTTGTTTAGTTATAATGTTTCTTTGTCGAGCCAAATCTTTCGCATTTCGTCAGTAATTTCTTTTTGAAGGGAATAGCTTATTTCTTTTTTATTATTTTCAACAGCCTTGTTTTTGATCTTTATAAATTCGTAAGTTCTAAGAGGTTTTGCTTTGGTTCTGGAAACAGCATCTCTTATTTTTCGGTCATCGCTTACAACAATTGTTTCGCTTTGAGGCTTAGATTTTTTAGCTAACTGAATTACAATATCATCTGCTTCTTGCTCGTTGCTGAACATTATTCGGTATTTTTTATCGATAAGAAAAGAAGACGGTGGCCAACCATCAAAAACAATAATTACTTTATTGTTAGAGCTTCCGGTTAGTCGACATCTTCTTACATAGTTGATCAAATCATTATGCGGGGCTGAGGTCTTTCTTAGCTCTGGTACCCTATGAAGAAGATTGAAGCCGTCGATGATATACAGTAACATAAAAAATTCCTCCTAAAATTCCTATAAAAATCACAAAAAACAACTCGACTAATGAAATTCCCAAGCCAATACTTTCTCCAATTCCGATTAACGAGAAAAAGTACATAGCGGACATCTCTCTAGTCCCTGCTCCGGCAATTGTTATGGGAAGTAATGCAATTGCTCCGATAATAGGAACTAGGATAAAAAAATAAAGGATGTTTACATTAACAGAGAATGCCTTGGCTACTGCATAAAAAGAAAGGATAGTTGTAATCTGTATAGGAAAGGAGAATAAAAAGCTTTTTAAAAATATTTTTGGATTTCTTTTAAAGAAATAAAGTCGATCATGAAAATTTATTATTTTTTCCTTAATTAGTGAATTTTTCCCAAAAATTGCCATTGCCTTCAAAAAAAACCTTTTGCTGAATATCAATAAAGATACCAGAAGCATAAGAAAAGAAAACAAGAATACAGAAAAAACAATCTGTTTACTATGCAACATCTTACTTCCTAAGGCAAAAGACAATAAGGTCAATATTGTCAACGCTACTGCCCCACTGAATCTGTCCATAAGTATTGAAGAAGCAATGTCATGCTTTGATTTGCCTCGAGCGGAAATGCTAAAGCCTCTAAATACATCACCGCCAACAATGGAAGGGAAAAAAAGATTAAAAAAAAGTCCACAAAATAATGCTGAAAATGCTTCCTTAAATGTAATATGAATATCCAAGGAAGCTAATATATACCTCCATCTTGCTGCTCCAATAATATAACAAGGGAAATAAAGCACAAATCCCAATAATAGGTATCCTTTATGAGACTCCTTGCATACTTCCGCCAGTTTTTGATAGGGGACAAGTTTAAATAGCGCGAAGAAGATGAAAATAGTTATTGCTATTCGAAAAAAAAGGAAATACTTATTAGTTTGTCTGCTCACACGCTTAAATAGCTGTTTTTTAGTTGTTTATAGGCACTTATTGAAGCAATAGCTCCTTCGGATGCAGCAGTTATCAATTGTTTTAACGGGCGCATCCGGCAATCACCAGCTGCCCAGATAATAGAAGAAGACGTTCTTAAATGCTCGTTAGTAATAATAAACCCTTTTTCGTCGGTAGTAAGCACTCCATCGTATAAATTTTTGTTAGGGCTAATTCCTACCGCTATAAATAACCCTTTTACGGCTAGAGAAGTGTTTTTCTTGTTTTGAGTGTTTTCAAGCAAAACTGTTTCGAGGGCTTCGTTTCCCTGTAATTCCTTTACTACAGTATTAAATACAATTTCAATATTTTTTTTATTGTAAAGCTCTTCTTTTAGATAGTCCATTGCCCGTAATTCATCTCGACGGTGGATTAGTGTAACTTTTTTAGCGATATTTGAAAGATATAGCGCATCTTCAACTGCAGTGTTTCCTCCGCCGACTACCGCGATTTCTTTTCCTTTGAAAAAGAAGCCATCGCAAACCGCACAGTAAGAAACTCCTCTTCCGGAAAATATATCTTCCCCTCTTATTCCTAGCTTTCGAAAAGTAGCCCCGGTAGCAATGATTGCGCCTTGGCTAATGAAATCTTGGTCTTTTGTTTTAAGCATTATTTGTTTTTCGTTGATTATTTGGATTTCATTGATATGTGCGTTTGTAGTATTAATACCCAAGTCTGTTAATGTTTTTTTTAAACCATCAGCAAGTTCTTTTCCCTTAACGCCTAATCCTAGCCCAATATAATTATCAATTTTTTCCATTAAGAATAATTGCCCGCCAACTATATTCCCTTCAAACAGCAAGAAGTCTAACCCAGAACGTTTCGCATAAATTGCTGCACTTACACCGGCTATTCCGGCACCAATAATGGCTAACTCTGTTTCTTGGTAACTCATATTTTTTTCTTTTTAATCGCATTTAATTTTGGAACAACTAAAGCCCTTTTCAGAAGAGAAACACGGTCAATAAGCGTAATTCCACTTAAGTGGTCTATCTCATGCTGTAGAATTACTGCCAATATTCCTTCAGCCCTTATTTTTAAGCGTTTTCCTTCTCGGTCTAACGCGTCTACAGAAACTTTTTTAGATCGTTTTATACTTAATTCTACCCCTGGAAAACTTAAACATCCTTCCAGAGATTCTAAAGAACCTTCTTTTTTAATGATTGTTGGGTTAACCAGTTTAAGCACTCTATCTGCCCATTCAATTACTATTAATTTTAGCGTAAGGCCAACCTGGTTTGCAGCTAATCCAACTCCGTCACTTATTCTCATATAGGAATACATCCCATCAAGAGTTTTACGAATCTCCTGATTAACTTCTTTTACTTCCTTGCAGGGAGTTTTTAAAAGTTTGTCAGGCCAGGTATGTATTTTGAATTTCATTTTTCTTGTTTAATTCCACGTGTCTTGCTTTTAGTAACTCTATCTCCTTATCTGTGTAAATTCCGTAAGAAAGAATTACTATTTCATCGCCTGTGCAGCCAGAACGAGCTGCTGGACCGTTTAAGCATATCTCTCCGTTTGAATGGCCACCTTTTATTACATATGTTTGCAACCGTGAGCCATTATTTAAATTCAAAACATCAACTTTTTCACCTTCCTTCAAGTCAGCTTTTTCCATTATTTCTTCGTCAATGGTAATACTTCCGCGATATCGTAGCTGCAAGCTAGTTATCGTTGCGTAATAAATCTTTGATTTCAGCATTTCTCTCATCATAATTTACCTCATTATTATCTGGCGATTAAGCTGTGTGTTAACTTTGCAATCATTAGTTCTTCGTTCGTGGGAACAACTAACAATTTTGTATCTTTACCGGAGAATTTCGAAATTGTTTTTTTCAATCGCTTGACAAGATCAGGAGAATTCTCTCCGATTCCGCCAGTCAAGCATATTGCATCAATGTTTCCCAGCACCAACCAATAGGCTCCGATGTATTTTTCAATTCTGTAGATAAATAACTCATAAGCGAGTCGAGCACGCTGGTTTTTTTTCTTCATAGCGTTTCTTATTGTTCGGAAATCGTTGCTAATTGCAGAAATACCCAATAATCCGCTTTTTTTATTTAATATTTCGTTCATCTTTTCTGAAGAAATGTTTTCCTTTTTCATGATGTAAAACAAAACAGCCGGATCAATATCCCCGGAGCGAGTACCCATCACTAAGCCCTCTAAAGGAGTAAAACCCATTGAAGTATCAACAGACTTACCCTTATTTATTGCTGTAATGCTGCAGCCATTTCCTAAATGACAAGTAATTAGCTTGATCTTTGATAAAGGCTTTTTTAGTAGCTCAGCTGTTTTTTGTGTTACAAATTGATGTGATGTTCCATGAAAGCCATATCGGCGAACCTTATGCTTTTTGTAATAAGCGTATGGAAGAGCATAAAGATAAGCATTTTTGGGAATGCTTTGATGAAAAGCCGTATCGAATACCGCAACCTGAGGAATCGTGGGGAATAATTTTTTACAGCTCATTATTCCTTCTAGATTAACCGGATTGTGTAAAGGCGCCAAAGGAATGCATTCCTTTATTTTTTTTACGACTTTATTGTCTATTAAACGTGGTTTTTGAAAGGTTTCTCCTCCATGTACTACCCTATGGCCAATAGCCGAAATATCTTTTAGGCTAGCTATCATTTTTTTTCCTAGTATATCAGAAATCAAAAGTTCAATACCTTGGTGATGATTTTTAATGTGGGACTTTTTTTCGCTAATTCTTTCGATGGCGCCGCCGCCAATTAGAGTTTTACTAGGAAAATCAAACAATTTATATTTAATCGATGAGCTTCCGCAATTTAGAACTAAAATTTTCATAGTACAAAGTTTATTTATCAGCGTCCCTTTTTTGCGCTCTAATTACAGTAATCGCCGCACAATCAATTATGTCGTCAACGTCACAACCTCTAGATAAATCACTACAAGGCTGCAGTGTGCCAAGTACTATCGGTCCTACAGCTCTGGCTTTTGCTAGGCGTTGTGTAAGTTTGTAGCAGATGTTTCCGGCATCTAAGTTAGGAAATATTAGAACGTTTGCTTTCCCGGCAACTCCATTGTCATTGCTGTCAAATTTACGTACAGCGACTTCTGGAACAAGTGCGCTATCACCCTGTAATTCTCCATCTATTAGGTATCCAGTATTTTTAGAGTTCGCGATATCTACGGCTTCTTTTATCTTGTCTACCCATCTTCCAGATGCACTTCCTTTCGTGGAAAAGCTTAAGAGGGCGACTCGAGGAGTAATCTCGAGTACATCTTGAGTAAATTTTGCACTAGAGACAGCAATATTTGCTAGCTGCTCACTTGTTGGGTAGGGAATTACTCCACAATCTGCATAAATAAACACACCGTTTTCTCCATTCGAATAGTTTGGAACAATCATTATAAAACAGCTGGAAACTATTCCTGCTGTTTTATCAACATTAAGACAATTTAAGGCAGCGCGGATAACTGAAGAAGTTGTAAACTTTGCACCAGCGACAAATCCATCAGCATACCCATACCTAGCCATCATTGCTGCATAATATAATGGATTTTCCATCATTTCTCGGGCTTCTTCAAAGGTTAAGCCTTTAATTTGTTTTCGTTCATGAAAGTAATTTGCGAATTCCTCCTGCCGTTCTGGTTCTAAATTATCCTGTGTTAAAAGTATAGGTTCGGCTATTTTTTCTTTTCTAATGTACTCTACGGCTTCGATAACTCGCTCGTCGTTAGCTTCGGGAAATACTATCCGTTTTGGTTCTCTTTTTGCACGTTTCCTTATTTCGTTGATTGCATCCTTCATGATTATCTGTCTCCTCCTTCTATTCCTAGTAAATATAGTAACTGACTTAGCTAAACTAACGCAATAAACAAGATATTACCATAAATGCAGTTTTTTTCAAGGGTTAGGGATAGCTAACCCTTGGAATGAAGGCTAGATACTTACAGCAGCAATGGTTGCCATTTTTTTTATTGTGAGGTATGTTGCGTGAGCGATTATTTTAAGTGTTCGAACGTTATTTGAAAGTGTTTTAGAAGATATACCGGGAATAATATTTTGGTAATGAGGCAGAAGAAGTAATACATAAAAAGTGTCTTTGCTGCCAAAAGCAGCTTGGTAAGATTGATGGTTCCAATCGCTGCCAACAAAAGTAAGTACACATCGCCGCTTGAAGTATTTCTGAAATTCATTCTGTATTTGGCTAGCAATTTCGCCTGTCGGATAAAAGTAAAGAATTATTTCGATAAAGTCATGATCAGGCCTAATTAATTCTTCAGTTAATTTAGCAATGTTGAGTATTTTTCCGGTTGTAATTTCTTGCAAGGCTTTGGTCCCTTTTTCTAGCTCCTGCATTTGTTGCTTATATTTTTCCACAAACCCTTGATTAACAAAATTTATGTTTTTGAAGGCAGCATAATACGCAACAAATATCTGAAAAAAATACATTTGGCTCATTAGCGCAACTACCGAATTATCAATTTCAATATCCATATCGAGCGTAGAAAAACCTTTTTTATTGTCCTTTCCTGTTAATGTTTTTACTGGCAATCCTTCTTGTTTTGATCCTAGTGATTCCTGAAAAAGTTGGACTATCCAAGAAGAGAACGATTCACCTGCTCGTTTATCAAGCAAGGGTATAAAATATGCATTTTGTTTATTCTTGTATTTTCGAAATGATGAATAAGCATTTTCCCGGATTTGATTTTGTAAAGAGATAAAACTAATATATACATTTTCTAGCTCATCAAAATCCTTATTTAGAAGCAAAAATAGCGGTAGAAGAAAAATTAGTGTATGTGGCGATGAAAATCGACCACCAATATCGTTGTTTTTATCAAATTGAATAGAAATCTTTTTTGTTTTCTCCCATCCTAAAGAATCCAATTTGCTAAACGAATCCGGATCGCTTAACCAAAGAAATTTATCACTCCAGCTATCGCCACCGTATAAATCAACAAATAATTCCTTAATAGCCAAGGAAAGTAATTGCGTCTCCTTTGTTGTCCCAGATTTAGAGATTGAAATAACTAAAGTTTTTTCTAAATTATCAATCTGGTTTATAACCGTCAATAATGCTTCCGGATCAAGATTGTCTAATGTGTAGAAGCCTTTTTTTTCAAATAATGTAAATAATGGCTTAATACCATTTATCGAACCACCCATGCCGATAAAAATAAAATTTTCTTTGTCCTTGAGTAAGCCGGCGATAGCCGATAAGGATTCTTTTATTGAAAAAAATGGAGCACTCTTAACCCAACCTAATCGTTTTTTATTTTCGTCAAATCCAATATCAAAATATGGGTTATCTGATGCTAATACTGTTTTTTCTTTTCCCGCTGCATTCAGTAATTCTTTTTCTAAGTTATTATCCATTGGTACTCCTCTATTTTTTATTCTTCTTTTTTTTATTGTACATCTTTTCCTAAAACCAGCAAACTCTATTTCTGCCGGCAAGCTTTGCCTTGTACAGTGCCTTATCGGCTGTTTCCAATAAAACATCCGAATGAAGTGTGTTTTCTGGAAAGGAAGACAGGCCAATACTTACAGCAACGTTTAATGTTTCATCGAACACTTCTATTCGCTTTTGAGAAATCTTCGAACGCATACGCTCAGCAACCATGATTGCCCCGGTTTTTTCAGTTTCTAATAAAATTACCGAAAATTCTTCTCCGCCAAAACGAGCGATAAAATCAATTTCCCGGGTGTTTTCCTTTATTGTTCGGGCAACTTCGCGCAATACTGCATCACCAACTAAATGCCCATAAGTATCGTTAATCTTTTTAAAGTGATCGATATCAACCATTAAAAAAGATAAATTAAAATTAAACTTTCTGGCACGATTAAACTCTTCAACATATCTTTGCATAAAGTATCTACGGTTATGAATTTTAGTTAATGAATCGTGGATAGATAGCTCCTGTAGTTTGTCATAGAGTTTTATTTTGTCTAAACACAAATTTAACACATTAACAAAATAGGAAGAATAACGGAGAACTATTGTTGATTTAGTTTTAATGTATAGTGACTCTTTACTTCTTTTTCCAATCTTAAATTGTAACCAGTCTTTTCCTTTAGGTTGTTCTCCTGTGATCTTTATCTCCTTGATATTTCCCAGTTGACGCATGTTCTCCGAAAAAACATTAAGGATTTCTTGTTTGTCTAATAGCGGAGAAATTTTTCGAGATAAGTCATAAAATAAAAAACGTGCTGATAAATTATTTTTAGCTGTTTCTATTTCCTTGGCTAGTCCGCTATTCTTTTTTGCAAGCATAGATTTTTCGGCAAAGAGGTCTTTCGCCTCTATCTCACGAGATAGTTTATAGTTACGGAAAGAAACATATTTACTTACGATGAATAATAAAAATAAGCCTATTGTGACTACCCAGAAAAACATACTTGATTTTTTCCCATTTTTTTTGCCTTGTACATTAATTTATCTGATTGCCTTACCAGTTCGATTGCTTCTGTGTCGGTGCCCGAAAATAATAGTGCACCTAGGGACACGGTAAACTTTATGCGATTCCTTCTGAAGGATATTCCCGAATCCTCGATTGTTTTCCTAATTTTTTCAGAGATAGTCAAAATATATTGTTTATTGCACCCCACAATCAAAATGATAAACTCTTCTCCGCCGAAGCGCGATACTACATTCCCTCCTCCGGTTGCAAGCTTTATTAAAATTGTAGATATTTTTTTTAAAACCAAATCACCAACAATATGTCCATGCGTGTCGTTGATGCTTTTAAATCCATCAATATCCAACATGATTATTCCTGCTTCGATTTTCTTTATTTTCATTCTTTTTATTTCTTCCTTTAGTCTTTCAAAAAAATAATCCTTCAAGAATAGAGAAGTTAAAGAATCTTGGGTTGCCAGTCCCTCTAACTTTTTAAAAATAAGCATTTTTTCGAAAACAATTGCTCCTAGATCGCAAATGCTACGTAAAACTCTTGAATCATTAAGTGAAAAAACGGACGGTTTTCTTGACTCAATTCTGACTACTCCGAGTATTTTATTTCCTGCTGAAAGCGGCGAGACAATAAAGGAATTCATTGCCCGGGAAGAATATGCACTGATTTTATTGTAGTCAAAGCGAAAATCATTTGTAATGTCTTCTATCGATAACGAAATATTGTGCTTTAACACCCAACGATCAAGGAGATTACCTTTTTTTTCCTTAATATAAAAATCATACTTTTTTATGGAATTAACTATGTTTAACGTGTCTTTTTCTTTATCAAATTCAAAGAAGATAAAACTTTCTGCCTGAGGGAACAATTCTTCTAAAGCAGAAAGCACTAATTTAACAATATCTTCGTCGTCGACAGCTTCAATTAACTTTTGAGATATTTGGAAGAGAGAAGACATCTGCTTATACTCTAGGGGCAGTGTACTTAGGGACTCTTTTTCCTGGCGAATATTTTCTTGTAAAAGATTTATTTCGCTCTCGACTCCATTAAGCTTTCCATGTAAATTACCCAAGACACGTAAACGCATCTTGTAGAAAATGAAGAGTACGATCCCGGAAGCAAATCCTAGCAAAACAAGATGCCCGAACTCCAATTTTCCCATTACCATAAATAAAAACGGAATTATCGCAAACAGAAATGATATTGTGTGGATAATAGTTTTAGACAATAGTGTGTTCGGTTGAAGGGTCAAAAAAATGAACCTTCTTCATGTTAAATACAATATCCATCCTACTCCCAATAATTGGACTATTGGCAGCGTCAACAACGGCAGTCATGGTATGATCTCCCGATGAAAGATAAAGATAATTGCTAGCACCCATAGTTTCTACAACATCGCAAACTACCGACAATGTGTTATTGGGAGTAGCGTTAGATGCAAAAAGCTTATCATAGATATTCTCTGGCCGGATACCTAAAATAATTTTTTCACCGGTATATTTTTGTAGTTTTTTATGCATTTGTTCTAATATCTTTACTTTGAAGTTTCCTTGAGCAAAATAAAAATCCCCATCCTTTTTAATTATTTTTCCGTTAATGAAGTTCATCGATGGTGACCCAATAAAACCCGCTACAAACTTATTAGCTGGGCTATTGTAAATCTTTAGTGGTGAATCAAATTGCAGAACTTTCCCGCCTTTCATCACGGCGATTCTATCTCCTAGGGTCATTGCTTCAGTTTGATCATGAGTTACATAAATCATTGTGGTTTGTATTTTTAGGTGAAGCTTGTGTATTTCAATGCGCATTTGTAATCGTAGCTTTGCGTCAAGATTGCTTAGCGGTTCATCAAATAAGAATGTCTTTGGTTTTCTGACTATTGCTCTTCCCGTTGCTACTCTTTGTCTCTCACCGCCAGAAATTTCTTTTGGCTTACGATTAAGCAAATGTGTAATACCTAAAATCTGTGCAGCCTCTTTGACTCTTTTGTCAATATCTGCCTTTGCATAATTTCTTAGTCGTAAAGCAAAAGACATATTTTGGTAAACATTCATGTGGGGATAAAGAGCATAATTTTGGAAAACCATGGCTATGTCCCTGTCTTTTGCTGGAACACCATTAATTAATTGATCCCCAATATAAATCTCACCCTTACTGGGCGTTTCTAACCCAGCAATCATTCTTAGGGTTGTTGATTTTCCACATCCGGAAGGTCCAACTAATACAACAAATTCTTTGTCATTAATGTTTAGACTTACGTCACTGACAGCTGTAACATTGCTTCCGTAAATTTTGCTTATATTTTTTATAACTACTTTTGCCATAAGTTAAAAGTTTAGTTTTTTACTCTTAAAATGTCAAGCTAAATATTCTAAAATTTTTGAAATTGTTTCTTTTAATTTTTTTCGTTCCACTACCATGTCGATAAGTCCGTGCTCCAAGTTAAATTCTGATGTTTGAAATCCTTCCGGCAATTCCTGCTTTAGGGTTTGTTTAATTACGCGTGGCCCGGTAAATCCAATTAACGCTTTGGGCTCAGCAATAGTTACATCACCTAGACCAGCGAACGATGCCAGCACTCCAGCCATTGTCGGGTGTGTTAGAACTGAGATAAACGGAATATTGTTTTTCTTTAAAAGTGAGATAACACCGCTTGTTTTAGCCATTTGCATTAAGCTTAGCATCCCCTCGTACATTCTTGCGCCACCTCCAGATCCAGAAACAACTATTAAAGGAATTTTTTTATTCAATGCGACTTCGGCAATACGAGTTATTTTTTCACCAACTACTGATCCCATAGCTCCCATAATAAATCGGGAATCAGTTATCGCAAGTGCAGATTTTGTTTTATCAATAACGGCTCGACCAACAATAACCGCTTCTTCTAGACCTGTAGCTGCGTGAGCTTCTTTGAGTTTTTGCTCGTATGTTTTTGGACCTTTAAATTTCAAAGGATCCAAAGAAGTGAGACCTTTTTCACACTCGATAAACGTATCTTTATTGGTAAGCATCTCCATCCTCTCCCAGCAAGTAAGTGGAAAATGATAGCCACACTTAGAGCAGACTTTTAAGTTTTCGGTTAATGTTTTGTGAAATATGAAATGTGAACATTCTGGACACTTATTCCAAAGCCCGTCAGGAATATTATTTTTTTTCTTTTTTGATCGATAGCTAAATTGCTTGCTGAATATTCTCATCTTAAATTTATTCTTTACAAAACTTCCTTGCTACAATTCCAGACAATAATTTTGGATAAAAATAAGTTGATTTTTGCGGAAAACGTAAACCACGCTCAGACACTCTAAAGACTGACTTTAGGTTAACTGTTTTTAGTATGAACGCTGTTTTTTTTATTCCAGCGAGCTCTTGAGCTTCCTCAATGCTATGCGTATATTTAATATCACCAGACGTATCAAGTAAAGGTAGAATTATGTTATGTAAAATACATGTTGGTAAGCTATGATATTCTTTTTCAGCTATTCTAGACAGAATCTGCATATCTTTTATTCTTAAAAAATAAAATTTCCCTTCCTGAAAAATGCCAAAGCAAAATTTTTTCTCTAATCCAAACTTCTTTTCCAGACCATTCTTGCTGACTGTTTCAATTATAAAATGCTTATTGAGCCTGGCAAGTAAGACCTTACCTTTTTGTTCAACGGATACTACTCTGTGTGTAGGCAGAATCATCAATCCTTTTTGTGGTCCAGTAATATAGGCTAGTATATAATTTAAATCTTTAAATTTATTTTTATTCTTGGAAAAGTAATCGTAAGAAGTTTCAAACCGATGATGCCCATCAGCGATGACCAATGATAGGTTGCTGCTTTCTTTAGTCATATTTTGAATGTCCATCTTATTTTCAATTATCCAAACCTTATTCAAATTAGAGTCACTATCTTTAAAACACAAAAATGGTTTTTTGGAAGAATATTTCTTGTGCATTATTTCTAGCTCTTTAAAACGACGAGACGCAATAACAAATATTGGGCTTAGACTTGCCTTAGTTGCGGTCATTATTTTTCTCCGATCTTCCTTAGGCGCGTGGAGAGTGTGCTCATGCGGAAATATCTTCTTTTTATCCATCTTCAATAAAACAAGGATTCCAAAGCGTTTATATGTTGACTTTTCCACTTTAAAATTCTGTTCGTATAGATAAAATGCATCTTTCTTATTCTTAATTAATATGTTTTGTTTAAGCCAAGTTTGGAAAGTTTTGTTTGATTTTAGATAATCGTTATTATCAGCAATGCTGATTCGGGAAAAATTATAAGGTGATTTCTTTCGTAATCCTTTTAGCTGCTGCTTATTAATAACATCATACGGAGGGCAGACAACTAGAGAATGGTCGCTAGTTAATGTTGGATTATAGTAAATAGCTTTGAATGGTTTTATTTTTTGAGACATTATTTTTTGCCATTGTTTTTGGCTGTACTGCAGGAATCTTGTTTACACCCTGAACAAGGTGTCTCTTCATTTTTTTTCACTTTATCGGGAGCACCTTTGTTCTTGTAGTCGGTTGCGTAAAACCCACTCCCCTTAAATATAATCCCGCAACCTGAGGAAATCAGTCTTTTAACATTTCCTTTGCATGTAGGACAACTGTTTAGCGGGCTATCGCTTATTTTTTGAAATGCTTCAAAGTTTTTTCCACATTCCAAGCATTCATATTCATATGTCGGCATTATTTTTCTCCTTGTCTATCGAATTTTTACTATTTTTCTTTACAAACCTTAATTTTTTCCACTACGTTTTTTATTCCCCTCTCATTTTTGCCCATTCTTCTAGAAGATGTTTTTCGCGATGAGATAACTTTCGCGGGATTTCTATTTCTATTTCCACTAATTCATCACCTAGACGCTTAGTGCGCAAGTTTACAATGCCTTTGCTTTTAAGACGAAACACTGTATTTGGTTGTGTTCCGGAAGGTATTTTCATTTTAACCTTCCCCGCCAATGCCGGAACTTCAATCTCCGAGCCTAAGATTGCTTTTACTGCGCTTACCTTTATTCGACAACGGACATTATCTCCTTCACGAATGAATGTCGGATGTGAGCGTACATCAATATAAATATATAGGTCTCCTCTGATTCCTGAGCTAGCATTTCCTTCTTCTTTTAGCCTTAAGACTGAACCGCTATCTACACCTTGAGGAACAGTGACCTTAAGATTCTTTTGTTTTTTGATCTTGCCACTTGCCGAACAGGAGCGACAAGGATTTTTAATTACTTTTCCAGATCCTCGACAAGAAGTGCAAGGTTGAGAAAAGCTAATAAACCCTCCTAAACTACTCCTAACTGCCCCACTTCCTTTGCACGATGGGCAAGCAACTTTTGTTGACCCTGGCTCAGCTCCACTTCCATTACAATGTGAACAATTATCATATCGATAGTACGAAACTTCTTTTTCAGTTCCAAAACTTGCTTCTTCTAGCGTAACTGATAATTGAATTTGGATATCTTCTCCGGCCTGACGTTTTCGAGTCTGCTGTCGTCTACCACTTCCAAACATGTCAAACCCAAAATCGGAAAAAATATTTTCAAAAACATTATCACCGCCCACATTATTAAAAAAACTGGAAAAATCAGTCCCTTTAAAAATGTCTTCAGTGGTGTAACGTGAATCAATTCCGGCATGACCATACTGATCATATAATTGTTTTTTCTTGGAATCACTTAATACCGCATAAGCTTCAGAAATTTCCTTAAATTTTTCTTCAGCTTCTTTTTTTTGCCCTTCAGGGACTCGATCAGGATGATGCTTCATAACTAATTGCCGATAAGCTTTTTTAATCTCCTCGACAGAAACCCCCTTAGACAATCCTAATACTTCATAATAATCTTTAGCTGTGCTCATCATTTTAGCTCCAGGCTATAAACCTTGCATCCGACAAGTTCTATAATCCATTTTTTCTATTTTTGCGCTACGAACTACTACTTACTATTGCTTCCTTCATCTTTATACTCAGCATCAACCACTTTTTCATCTTTTGGTTGCTCTTGAGAGGTTTCTTTTTTTTCACTCTGGGTGTTTTGCTCTTGCTGCTGTTGTTCTGTGGCATTTGGATCTTGCGTTTGGCTGGTATTCTTGTATATCTGTTCAGCCAATTTATGAGAAGCATTGGTCAAGTCTTCAATTGCCTTCTTAGTTCCGGGTGCATCTAGCTCACTGTCCTTTAATTTTTCCTTAAGAATGTTTAACTTTTCTTCAATATTCTTTTTATCTGCTTCCGGCACCTTATCGCCGTGTTCTTTTAACGATTTTTCAGTGGCATAGACTAATGTATCTGCTTGATTTTTTAGTTCGACTGCTTCCTTTTTCTTTTTATCTTCTTCGGCATAGCTTTCAGCTTCTTTAACCATTTTTTTAATTTCCTCTTCAGAGAGTTTATCTGGGGCAGTAATTCTTATTGACTGTTCTTTTCCGGTTCCTTTGTCTTTCGCAGTTACATGAACAATACCATTGGTATCAATATCAAATGTAACCTCAATCTGCGGGGTTCCTCTCCGCGCAGATGGAATCCCGTCTAACTTAAATAGTCCAAGTTGAGTATTGTCCGTAGCCATTTCTCGTTCTCCTTGCAAAACTCTAATGTCTACTGCAGGCTGATTATCTTCAGCAGTAGAGAATACCTGGCTTTTTTTAGTTGGTATTGTAGTATTTCTTTCAATGAGTCTAGTGAATACTCCACCTAGAGTTTCAATGCCTAAGGAAAGGGGTGTAACATCTAACAAGAGTACATCCTTAGTGTCTCCCTTAATTATTGACCCCTGAACAGCAGCACCCATAGAAACGCATTCCATAGGATCTATTCCTCGTTCAATTTTTTTGCCTACGTAATCTTCTACAAATTTTTGAACAATTGGCATCCTTGTCGGTCCGCCTACCATTATTACTTTGTCAATTTCTGCAGGACCTAACTTAGCATCGCCAATTACATGCTCCAGGGGAGCTTTGCAGCGATCGATAATTGGCATTATTAGCTCTTCTAATTTTGCCCTGTTAATAGACATTGTAAGATGCTTGGGCCCGCTTGAATCTGCAGTGATAAACGGAAGATTAATATCTGTAGTCACTGTACTAGATAATTCAATTTTTGCTTTCTCAGCTGCTTCACGTAAGCGCTGTGTAGCCATTTTATCATTGCGCAAGTCAACGCCTGTTTGTTTTTTGAAATCCTCAGCAATATAATTTATGAGCTCGTTATCCATATCTGTTCCACCTAAATGAGTATCCCCACTAGTGGCTAGAACTTCAAATCCGCCTTCAGCCCACATTTCCATTATCGTGACGTCTAATGTTCCCCCGCCAAAATCAAAAACCATAATCTTGAGTTTTTTCCCTACTTTAGTCAATCCATAAGCTAAACATGCTGCTGTTGGTTCATTAATAATCCGAATAACGTTTAGCCCGGCAATTGCTCCGGCATCTTTGGTTGCCTGGCGTTGGTTATCATTAAAGTAAGCCGGAACAGTAACTACTGCTTCTTTGACTTCTTCACCTAAATAGCTTTCCGCATCCTGTTTAATTTTTTGAAGGATAAAAGCAGATATTTGCTGAGGAGTATACTCTTTTCCATATACTGTAAATTTATAATCAGTTCCAATTTTTCGCTTTGCAGCTAGAACAGTTCCTTCCGGGTTAACTGCGCTTTGTCTTCTGGCTGGCTCACCTACCAACTTTTGCCCATCTTTGGTGAACGCAACTACAGAAGGAAAAGCCTTACCGCTGGCTACTCCGGCTCCTTCAGCTGAAGGAATAATTGCTGGACGGCCACCTTCCATTACTGCTGCTGATGAATTTGAAGTTCCTAAATCAATTCCAATTACTCTTGCCATTTCAATACCTCCTAAATTATTTGTTAAAATAAATTATCTTGTTGATTAACGCAACTGTATCTGTTTGATTACTAAATTGCCTTTTCTTCTTTTTTTGGTTCTTGATTGCTATCATCTTCTTCTTGTTTATCATTTTCTTTTTGAGAAACGTCATTGCATTTTCCTTTGACAACCTTAACTCTTGACGGCCGAATTATTTTTCCGTTTAGCAAATATCCAGCTTGCATCTCTTCACTTATTGAATCTTCTTCTTTATCTCCGTCAATTACTTCTACAGCTTCATGGTGATGCGGGTTAAACTTTTCACCAACAGATTTAATTCTAACTAACCCTTTGTTTTCCAAAAGAACATGCAGCTGTTTGGAAATCATATCTACTCCTTGATGTAATAAGTCAAAGTCCTTCTTTAATTCCGCAGCTTTAATCCCTCTTTCAAAATTATCCAATATTTCTAACAATTCAATGATTAAGCCTTCATTAGCAAATTTAACAAACTCGATTCGATCTCTGGATGCACGTTTTCGATAGTTATCGAATTCTGCTTGAAGACGAATATATCTGTCTTCAATTTCTCTTTTTTCTTTTTCAAGATTTTTACCTTCAATGCCACGCTCTTTAGTTTTTTCGTTATCATCTATAGCTTCAGTAGCCTGGCCCTTTAACGGTTGCTCTTCCTCTATTTTCTTATTGTCCTTACATTCTTTATTCATTGTTTAATCCTTTCTAACTTTGGATGAAGTCTTCCATAATTACCCTTAACTGCTTTGTTACTGACTGTAAGCATCCTAGGGCTTTTGTGTAGTTCATTCTCATTGGTCCCAGCAAAGCTAAGGCAAAAATCAAGTCTTTTCCTTTTAATCCTGACGCTACTAGAGAACAGTCTGAGATTCCATCAAATCCTATGTCATCACCGATAAGTATCTGAATGTCAGCATCAATACAGCTAAACAGCACCTCCTGAAGGTCATCCATTTTCATTTCTAATGTATAAAATATATGTTTTAACCGTTCGATATCTTCAAATTCCGGTTGATCCATAATTAAACGCATGCCACGGAAAAAAATTTTCTCTTTTTGACCGGAAACAGCGACCATTGAAGTGTAGCCACTGGTTTCCACTAAAGCATCTAATGAATGATCTATAATTTCTTCAATGCCAAAATTAACTGACGAAGTCGAGTTAAGCAACGAGGAAAAAGTATCGGCAATATCCTTACCTTTGAGACGCTGAACATATTGCTTAAAGCCATTTTGTGTTGGTACCCTTCCGGAAGAAGTATGTAAATGACATAGCAGCCCTTGATTTTCTAGAGAAAGCATTATATTACGCACCGTTGCTGGTGAATAATTAAGCTTACACTTTTGGCAAAGATATGCTGAACTTATTGGTTTTGATTCTTGAATGTAACTTTCCGCAATAAGGTCTAGTATCTCTTCTTCACGTACACGAACATCAATAAATTTTACCATTTTTTATCCTATTAGCACTCCTTACCAGAGAGTGCCAGACATCCTAACACAGAGCCTAAGGTTAGTCAAGTTAAACTGCAAAACAAAACTCTATTGGTCATCTAAATCTAAGCAAGCCTCTGTGTGTCGAATTCCTTTCTTTTTTCTTCTGCTTTCAATTTTGTCCTTCAATTTCTCAACACGTGTAATTAACGCCGCAAATCCTTTATTTATTGCTGAAGAAGTATCTGTGCATTTTTCTTCAATAGCTAAAACATTAGAATGTGGTAGGTAAGCACGCATACGGCAGAAATATTGTTCACGATGCGGATTTTTTTCAATATGTACCGAAACGTGTATTGCCTCATCATGATTAAACATTTTTAAATGCCTTTTTAATTTTTGAAAGTTATTCTCCAAGGCATTGTTAACGAATTCGCTTGTTTTCATATATTTAAATGAAACGTCTATACGCATTGTTCTCCTTTTTTTAAAGTTGTTTTCTCCTTCTTAAAAACAATTGTCTTACCCTTGGCTCCAATAACAACTACATCTCCTTCTTTAAACTCACTAGAGATTATCGATTTGCTTAAAGGGTCGACTAACAATTTCTTAATTACTCGTTTTAGCGGACGCGCACCATATTCCGGACTGAATCCTTTTTCAGCAATCAACTTTTTTACATCAGGAGTTAATTTTACCACAATATTTTTTTCCTTCAATCTTTCTTCGATAATACGAATTTGGATATCCACTATGTCTGTAGTATTACCCAAGCTTAGTGTGTTAAATATAATGGTTTCGTCTAGCCGATTTAGAAATTCCGGATGAAAATATTTTTTTAGTTCCTGCTTAAGATTTTTTTCTAAAACTTGTTTACTTACCCCAGGGTTATTATAGCAGTCGCTTCCAATATTTGAGGTCATAATAATCAAGGTATTTTTAAAATTCACAATTCTTCCCTGGGAATCAGTGAGATGTCCTTCATCAAATACTTGAAGCAAGATATTAAACACATCAGGATGTGCTTTTTCAATTTCATCAAGTAGAATAACAGAATAAGGCTGACGTCTTACTTTTTCAGTTAATTGCCCTCCTTCATCGTATCCAACATACCCGGGAGGAGCTCCGATTAACCGAGATACTGAAAATTTTTCCATGTACTCACTCATATCTATACGAATCAAATTTTTCTCACTATTAAATAAAAATTCAGCCAATGCTTTAGCCAGCTCTGTTTTTCCTACACCAGTAGGCCCCAGGAATAAAAAAGTACCTAGTGGTTGATTAGGGTCAGACAAGCCAGAGCGAGCCCTGCGTACACAATCAGATATCAATCGCACTGCATCATTTTGCCCTACTACCCGCTTTTCCAGCTCATCCTCCATGCGTAATAATTTTTTTACCTCTTCTTCCATTAACCGAGAGAGCGGAATCCCTGCCCACCGAGAAACAATCTGGGCAATGTCTTCCTCGTCTACTTCCTCTTTAAGCATTTGTCGGACAGACTGCAATTCTTCTAACTTTTTATTTAGTTCATTAAGTTCTTGAGTTAAGTGCGGTATTTTTCCGTAACGAATCTCAGCAACCTCGTTTAAACGCGCTTCTTTTTCAAGCGTAACGCTTTCAGCCTTAAAACGTTCTATTTCTTCTTTATTTTTTCTTATTTTAGTTATCAAATCTTTTTCTTTCTGCCAATGTTCTTTTTGACTATCAAATTCTTTAGTTAAGTTTTTTATTTCATTATCGATTTTTTCTTGTTGATTTTTACTAAAGTCGTCCTTATCTTTTTTTAGAGCTTCTTTTTGAATTTGCAACTCCAATATTTTTCGTTCCAGCTTATCAATTTCTTCTGGCTTTGAGTCAATTTCGATTCGCAATCTGGAAGCAGCTTCATCAATTAAATCAATTGCTTTATCTGGCAGGAATCGTCCACTAATATATCTTGAAGATAGCACTGACGCAGCAATAATTGCAGAATCCTTAATTCGAACTCCATGATGAATCTCATATTTTTCTTTCAATCCTCTTAATATCGCAATCGTTTGCTCAGTTGATGGCTCACCAACTAATATTTGCTGAAAGCGTCTTTCCAACGCAGCATCTTTTTCGATGTATTTACGATATTCGTCAAGAGTAGTTGCTCCAATGCAACGCAACTCACCTTTAGCTAGCGCTGGTTTAAGCATATTTGCAGCATCAATTGCTCCTTCAGCACCTCCAGCTCCTACTAAAGTATGTAGCTCGTCAATAAACAATATTACTCTTCCTTGTCTTGAGTCAATTTCTTTGAGAACTGCCTTTAATCGTTCCTCGAATTCTCCTCTGAATTTTGCTCCGGCAATTAAACTACCTAAATCTAAGGAAATTATTTTCTTATCCTTTAATCCTTCCGGAACATCACCAAAGGCAATTCTTCTGGCTAAGCCTTCAACTATTGCTGTCTTTCCTACTCCTGGCTCACCAATTAATACTGGATTATTTTTAGTTCTCCGAGATAGGACTTGAATAACCCGACGAATTTCCTCATCTCTACCAATGACCGGATCAAGCTTTCCTTTATTAGCTAACTCTGTTAAATCTCGGGCATACTTTTCCAACGCTTGATAAGCATTTTCGGCAGATTGTGAGTCAGCTTTTTGGCTCCCTCGTAACTCTTTAGCAATTCTTAGAATATCTTCCGGAAAAATACCTTGTTTTTTTAGATAGTCATTAAAAAGACTTCCTCTTTCCCGAGCAATTGCCAACAATATATGCTCGGAGCTAATATATTCATCGCTAAGATCACTCTTGTACTTTGCCGCAGAATTCAAAACGCTATTTAATCTTCCCGAAGCATAGACATTCTTTTCTTCGGTATACACTTTTGGTAACGAGTTTAAATATTTTTTCAATATCTCTGTTAAACCTGACATATCAACTGCCAAGCGAATTAAAATTTCTCGGCAGATCCCCCCTGGATCACCAATCAGTAAGGATAAAATGTGTTCTGGAATGATTTCCTGCTGCTGATTATCCTTTGCCAAATTAACTGCCGCAATCATTGCTTCTTGAGCTTTTAATGTAAGCTTATTTAAATCCATAATCCTCCATATTATTTGTATACTTGGTTAGAACATTTAACACACACAAACGTGGCTGGGAAATGCTAAATCTGCATTTATTCGCAATCAATTGAAATATTTTTACTCTTTTCCGGTTCCTTTTTTGACAAGGTCACCCGAAGAAGCCCATTTTTGTACTTTGCGCCAACTTTATCTTCTTTGATTTCCAAAGGAAGGTTAATTTTTCGATAAAAACTTCCTCGGAACCGTTCACAACAATAGTATTTTTGTTTATCTCTTCTTTTTCTGTTTCTCTTTTTGCAGACACAACTAATGCTTTTCCTTTTATTTTAACACTAATATTTTTTTGGTCAAATCCGGGAAAATCGCTTATTTCCTGATTCTGGAGAATTCACTGCTTTGCTTATTGCATCTTACAGCGTGTTTAAAAAAATGCAGTAATTAGCACTCCCAAGCCAAGAGTGCTAATTAAAACCCAAAAAAAATCTACTCCTGGTTCATTTCTACTATCACTTTAACCCCTTTAATATTTACTCCTCGTTCTTCAATGAGATACTGAACGTATTTTAATCTTTTTATTTCTCGCTGCGAAAACAGCTTTTTGCGCTTTTTAGTTTTTTTCTGCTGGATAATCCCCTCTTTGACTATCTCATGTAACGTATGGTATTGCATATGTAATAAATCACAAACAATATTCATTGGGAATAATGGTTCATCCCTAGGAATCTCAATCTCGAATTGCTCTTCAATGTCCTCCCACTTCATAACAATCTAAATATACACTATTTATTAAAAATTGTCAACATTTATCTTAATATTTTTTTAACTTTTTATTAAAATTTCTTAAGATTTATATCAAATAGCTATACTTTTATAAGTAGTTGGTTGTTAACGTTTTAAGGCTGGTGGCGTTAAATCTTTTTAATTTTTAGGCCTATTTTTTCTAAATAAGCTAAATTTTCTTTTTCAAGTCTCAGCCGATATATGGTTTCATTATTCTCGTAGGATTTTTTTAAGATTTCACAATGCTCATGAAAATAGCTGGCAATTTTCATTTTGCTGAATGGTAGGTAAACTAAAGCCTCTATACTTCCTTCGGAAAGACACTGGTAGATTTTTTGTTTTAACTCTTCAATTCCAGTTTCCTTAAGGGCTGAGATAAAAATTGATTGAGGATAACGATTCTTTAAAAGGGATAGTTGTTCGTCAGGTGTACAATCTATTTTGTTAAATACAACAATTATTTTTTTCCCACCTAACTTTAGTTCCTTTAGTATTTCGTCAACCACCCTTTTGAACTCAAAAATATCCTTTCCGGAAGCATCGACTACATGAATTAATACATCTGAATAATGCAGCTCCTCCAGCGTTGCCTTAAATGCCTCAATTAAATACGGAGGCAGTCGATAGATAAATCCAACAGTATCCGAGATAACCACCTTAAAATTTTGATGGATACTAAAGCTTCTACTTACAGTGTCCAATGTTGTAAACAGCGAATGCGCTTCTTTTTGGCTATCGCTAGTTAAAACATTAAACAACGTTGTTTTACCAGCGCTAGTGTATCCCACTAGTGAACAAGAGTTTACCTCGCTTTTTTCCCGTTTTTTCCGCATTACTTCTCGGCGCTGGATAATCAGCTTCAGCTCCTTTTTAAGATGGGTTATTCGTTCGTCAATTCTGCGCCGATCAACTTCAATTTTCTTTTCTCCCGGCCCTCTTGTTCCTATTCCTCCACCTAATCGGGAAAGCATTATTCCTTTTCCCCTTAACCGTGGAAGAAGGTATTTCAACTGAGCTAATTCAACCTGTAATATTCCTTCCTGCGTATGCGCATGCCGAGCAAAAATATCCAGGATTAACTGTGTACGATCCAGTGTCTTTATGTTTATCTTGTCCTCTAGATTTCTCTGTTGGTTAGAATTTAAGTTGCTATTAAAAATCACGGTATTTACTTTTAATTCTTTTGCTAACTCGGATATCTCTTCAACCTTTCCTTTTCCGATATAAAACCGGGGATTTGGCGTTGCTAAATTAAAAACATGGGTTTCGATAATACTTATCCCTGAGGATGACGCTAGTGCCTTAAATTCCAAAGCCAGTGCTTCCTGGCTCCATGATTCTCTTTTCTCTTTAATTACAATTAATAGTGCTTTTTCTTTTTTATCAGTTTCGTGCATTTTTTTTACCTTTTTTTATTTAAAATATCCTGTGCAATTTCCGGAACAGTTTTGTTGTCAACATCAACCCAATTAATGTGCTGATTACGATTAAACCAGGTAAGCTGGCGTTTAGCAAAATTACGAGTATTTTGTTTTAGTTGTTCTTTAGCCTGAGCACTGGTTATTTCATTGTCTAAAAATTTTTTAATTTCCGACACCCCGATTATCTTTTCGGCAGTTAAGCTTAAGTTCAACTTAAGTAGTTTTTTTACTTCCTCAACCGCACCTTGGACAAACATCTTGTCCGTTCTTTGATTGATCCGCGTATACAACAACTCTCTCTGTACCCTTAATCCAAACATCTCCACCGGAATCTCGTCGTAAAGCCCGTTAATTGTTTTTTTGCTCTCTGAAAACGGTTTTCCAGTTACAGAATAGATTTCTAAAGCACGGATGATCCGCTTTAAATCATTTGCGGATATTTTTTGTGCAGCATCTGGGTCAACAGACTTTAACTCATCAAAAAGGTGTTGTTTTCCATACTTTTCTGCTTTTTCTCTAAGCTGTTTCCGTAAACTTTTATTTTCTCCTGGTAATTCAGATATCCCTTCTAAAAGTACACGAATATATAATGCGCTTCCACCGCAAATAATTACCGGAATATTTTGTTTATGCAACGCAATTACTGTTTTCTTGGCTTTTGTAAAGTATTCAAATATATCATAAGCAGCCTCTACTGAAATTATGTCTACAAAATGATGGTTTATTTTTTGCAATGCTAAAGATGAAGGTTTAGATGTGATAATTCTTGGTTCTTTATAGACTAGCATTGAGTCAGCAGAGACAATTTCCGCATTTAGTTTTTCCGCAAGGTATAGCGCTAAATCAGTTTTTCCACTGGCTGTTGGGCCAGTAATTACAATTACTTGTGCCATTATATTATTAGTTAGTTAAGTAGGTTAATGTGTAAACGCGTTAACACGTATATGTGTAAAAAATATAAGAAGTGTTCTAATTTTTTTTCGCGTCTATACTTCTTTCTGTCTACGCATTCACTTCTCAACCTCAACCTTAACCTCTCTCCTTACGGGTATATTTTTGCTGGATACCCAGATTCTAATAGGCATCGAGCAACATTTTCTGTTTGTTTACGTTGTTTAAACTTACCCACTCTTACTTTATAGATTGGATACTGTCCATCTCTGTCTTCGGTTATATACGTTTGATATTTAGATTCTAGTTGTTTTTTTAAAGAAAGAGCGTTGTTTTTTTCGCTAAACGCACCTACTTGGATAGCAAAGTAATTTCCCCATTCTCCTAACATCTGGGCAAATCCCACCTCTGGACTTTTTGGGTAGCGACTTTTTATAAGATTTACGTATTTATCCTTCTCTTCCCAATCTCCCTTGCGACTGGCAATTTGTGCTAAGCGCAAGCAAGCAACTGGCCGGGCATCTTTAAAGCGCGCTTCTCGAAGGATTTGTTTGTACATTCGTTTTGCATCATGGTATTTTTTTTCTAAAAAATAAGTATCGGCTAGCTTTGCAAACCCTTTTTCATAGACATCAGAATAGGGAAATCTTTGCAGCAGTCTATTTAAATAATGTCGAGCTTTAGAATAGTTACCGGTTTTAACATAGGCGAGACCTAAAAAATACAGGTTTTCCGCATCTTCTCTTAGCTTTTGTGCTTTATTGATGGCTGAATCATAATTACCACGCAAATAATCCTCTTGAGCCTCTACGAGGGAGTAAGCCATTGCGTTTAAGGGATAGAAATAAAATAATAAAGAAACAATATAAAAAATAAAGATTTGCTTCAACATACCTTCCCACTTTCAGCTTTTGCTGAATTTCTTTTTTCTAATGATATTTTCTTCTGTAAATGCAGTAATTCCTTATGTCGTCTTTTTTTTATATCCATTGAAACAGTATCTTCTGAATTCTCACATTCAGTCTTTGGCCGCGGTGAATATTTAAAAATATACGCGTTCTTAAACTTAACCAGTTTTAAAATATCTTGAGTCTTTTTAAAATCTGATTCCGTTTCTCCGGGAAACCCGATAATAACATCAGTACTCAATGTTCCTTTAACTATTCGCTTATAATCTTTGACAATCCTCAAGTACTTTTCTTGCGTGTAATCACGTTTCATTTTCTTTAATATCTTATCTGAACCTGATTGAAATGGCAAATGAAGATGTTTTTTAAATTTATCAGAACTTGCCATCATTTTAAATAAGGCAATTGAAGTATTCTTCGGATTATTGCTGATAAAATCAATCTCTTCTACTTTTTCTATGCTGACAACCATCTGTAGCAAATCTACAAAATTAATTTCTCCTTTACCCCTTAAGCCACAATCCTTATCTCTGACAGAATAATCATTAACATTCTGCCCAAGGAGAGTTATTTTTTTAATTCCCAGATTAACATTACGCTTTACTTCGTTGATTATATCTTTCGGGGCACGTAAGCGCAATGCGCCTCGGACATAAGGGACTATGCAGTAAGCACAATAGTTCGAACATCCAGTAGAGATTACCACTTGCGCGTGGTCTTTATTTTCTCTAAAATCAGCTTCGTAAAATTTTTCACTTCGTGCCTGATTGCTTAGCTCCACAATTTGAATATTCTCCCGTTTTATTTTTTCGACAAAGCCAACAATCTTGTTAACACAGCTTGGCCCACAAATTAAGCTAACATGGGGCATCTTTTTGAATATTTCTTCACCCCGATTTTTTGCCATACATCCAATCAAACCAATCACTTTTAATTTTGCTCCTCGTGTTCTTCGACGTTCGTAGAGCTTCTTAAACGAACCTAAAAAAGATATCGCCCGTTGTTCGGCATGCTCGCGTACCGAACAAGCATTTATGAGAATTACATCAGCATCTTCTGGACAATCTACCGCAGAATACCCCGCATTTAGAAACAATCCAAGTAATGCTTCTGAATCCCGCACATTCATTTGGCAGCCGAAAGTCCTTATGAATATTTTCTTTGTATCTTCTTTCATATTAACACCTTACAAAATCACGTTCAAGTGTATAAAACTGTCTAAGCAGATGACTGAGCGTGACGCTCACTTTAGATAACTCTATGTTCATCAATACGTTAAGTGCATTTTCGCGATTTCGTAAAACCATCGATTTCTAGCGTGTTTTTCCTTTCAATTAATCGCTCTATGTCTAAAACTGTAAAAACAGGATATCCTTTAAAATCCCTTTTTGGTTTCACCCATTTCTTTTTAATCCAATAATAAATTGTCTGCCGATGAACTTTTAATATTCTTGCTGTCTGAGTTAAATTATATTTCTTATTTGATCTGCGCTTAATCTTCTGGAATCTCTTTTTATGACTCTCCTCTATTTGCTCATCAAGGCGTTGTTCTTTTTCTCGCCTCTCTTCGAGCAGTTGTCCTAAACACTTTCTGTCTGCTTCAAATAAAATCTCAAACACTGCTTCATATCTTTGCTGCTCTTCGCTCCCATGCGGATAAACTTTTACAACTTTATTCTTTTCATTACGTATAACCAAGTCCTTTTTTAAAACCGTTCATTAGACACCTCCTGTTATCCAATCACTTATTCATTAATTCCTGTCTAGCCATTAGCATGCCTACTTCTACATAATCTCGTTACATCAATGAATGCATATGGTCAAAATAAAAACCTAGGCACCTTTAAGGCGTCTAGGTTAGCACATATTGCGCCTCTTTAAATTCCCGCTTTTTTAAAAGTGCTCTTGACAAATTCGAGATACTCAAGACTATCCTTCTCTCCTACAAAAATTCCACCATCATAAAGATTAACATTGCGTTCCTGTCTCATCTTATTGCCTAGCACAACAATATCTTCATTCTTGAGCAGCTGGCTCAGTTTCTCCAAAATCTTAATATGATGACCGGCTGTACTTCTTACTTTATAGCCTTTTTGAGCAATCAACATGATACCCAGCTTGATCAAAGCATCATAGCTGAATTTAAAAATAACATCCGGTATGTCAGTGCTTTCAGCTATCCTAAGATCATGTTGGGCGGACATTAAAAACTGGTCAATTTGTTTTTCTTTAAATGACAGTTTTTGAAAGTGTTGACTCTCAAAATTTATCATAACAGCCTTATAGTTTTAGATTTAAGAACACCACTTATGAAAGGATCTTTATTTTTTTTCTTTTTCTCAAATTCCTTTAGGCTTAGATTTATTACATTAAACTCCCGGCCTGTATCTTTCTGCAATTTAACGATGGCTCTCTGCAGCTCCAAAACAGAATGCTTGCCAATGGCCAAAAGATCGATATCGCTTGAAGAATCCATCTTATTGCTTGCATATGAACCGAATAGGTACGCTTCCTTAAGCCCTTTGACATTGTCGGTCACATCTTTAAGTCTTTTTTCTATACCATAGGTTCTTAAGAAAATCTGGCGGTAATGTTCTAATACAGGATTATCTTTTGCAAGAAAAAAGTACCTTTGCTTCCCTCGAAATTCACTCTTTAAAAGACCTTCTTTTTCTAATTCTTTGAGTTTGGTCTCTGTATTTTTGGGATCGAGCTCTAAAATCCTTGCCAGCTCATTAATATAGGCTTGAGCCTCAGGATTAAGAAAATAGTAATCCAATAATTTTATTGTTACTTTTGAACGTAGAGATATCATTTTTTCACCATGGTTATGGTAATAAATTACCATAATGGTTTATTTTGTCAAGTAAATTCAATTTTTGAACTTACGGGATATTCTATTTAACTTCATCAGTCACAATCATTTATCATGTGCATAACCTTGAGTATCATCGTGCGGAACTTGCACATACGGTCAGCCAAAGGTACGGATGTAGACTTGCCGACCAACCGGCAGGCTTTTGGAAGTTTTATCAGTTTTCATATTGAATTCATTCTATCACGAAGAGTTATGGTGGGCAACTGTTGAATGAAAAGAGACAAGATAGGGGTTTATCCTATCGTCTATTTCAACAAATCCTCAAGCTCGCAAGACAACAGTGCCGACTTATTGAGGACAATCTGTTCTTTCTGGTTTAAGCGCTCTGTAGTACTTCTGATAAGTTTAGTAGTTATACTCCTATTTCTGCTAAGCATAACGCGGTTTATTTTTTTTAGATACTTTTCGTTTTTCTGATGAAAAAGAGTCGCATGCCGCTTGAGTCTATCGTGATATGAGGAGCGGATACCCCCTCCGTCACTTTTGAATTGAATGATACGACTTATATTTTCATTGATCTCAGTCGGAGGAAAATCTCTTTCACAATCTTCAATCCAGTATTCAACCATTTCATATCGTATCCAGCAGGTCTTCCCTTCTTCGGTATTATAGGTGAATGTAAACGAAAAGTTGTCATTACTAAAATTCTGATACACTTGGACGCTTTCCAATGCGGTCACCGTGCATATTTCATATGTATCGACAAGCTGTAAATAGGTTTCTCTCCAATTTGTAAGCCAATTTTCAATGTAGGTACGGTTCACAAAGAGCGGCAAAAGATCCTGGTTAAGGTTTACATCGCTGACAGCATTCATTTTGATTGTAAGCTTATCGAAAAGTGTACGCAAATCTTTGGCCTCCTCCACATTTTTAGCCATAAGATAATCAAGGTCGGGTACAATCTTGTTGTTCATGTACCAAAGAAGGTCATATATATCACGGCCTTTTTCCTCATAAAAAGCCTTGCCCACACCACGTGTCCCACGAAGAAAAATTGCAGCCACTTTACTGGCCATAAGAGCCGACATATTATAGGTTAAGATCACAAAGGATAACTGATCTTGATTGATAGGATAACGTTCGGTTACCGTTTTGGGAGACGTAAAATGATTTAGATCAACTTTGACATGTATCTGATTTGACGGATGGCTAAGATTTAATGCTGCACCAACATTGAATTTAAGCAGCAACCCTCTTCCTGTAACGATTTTTACAGCCATGAAATTTAAATGGGTACTATACGTACGGGAAAAATGATCTTCGATTTCTTTCTTTAGTTTATCCAGAAAATCTTTCGTTACCCTTTCAGAAACTTCAAAATCCAAATCAACCGACATTCGGTCGAGTCTATGAATAATGCGTAGTACAGAACCCCCGTACATTATCCATTTATTATATTCGGGATGGTGGTAAATAAAATTAAGGACGTAAAACTGAAGTTCCTCCTTAAGGACATTTCGGAGCGTTTCAGCATCCATCTCCCCATGTTGGGCAAGATCATCAAGTTTCCTTTTTAAAATGGCAAGAATATGTTCACTCATCGTTAAGGTATTTTTTTATCATTGTGTAAAATTTGGTCCGTTCCTTTTTATCCATTTCGTCAATATCTATCCGCAATTCTTCGATAAGCGCTTTAACGTCTTTTGAACGAACGCCACGGAACTGGTAAGTCTTGAAATAGAGTAGATCAAACAAAGCCTTTGCCGGAGAAGCGATGTAAAAATCGAGTTTCACTGACTGGCCGTCTAACGACTTTTCTGCTGACAAGGTAGGCGATACAAGTGAAACTGACTTCCCTTGTGCCAAGAAAAAATCTGAAAATAACTCTTCTTTTATGGACTGATAGGTGAAAATGCCGGCTTTTGTTTTATAGTTCCTAGTCACTTTCGGCGTAACAGAGGTAATGCTGTATATGACTTCCGTGGTAAGGTTGTAAAATTGAAGAGCGGCCCATGAACTGACATAGGAAGGCGTTCGGATAATGTTTGCCAGGTAAAAAGAATAGGAAATATCGCTTCTGTTTTTGCTAAAAAAATCGGCTGATATATAGAGCCCCTTTTTGAGTTGGAGGATTTCTTTATGCTTCAGGAAGCGGCTGATATATGTATCCACCGTGGTATCGGAAAGTCCCAGTTGTTTGCCAAGTTGATATAGGCTGTCTTTGCTGAAGTAAGGAAAAGATTTTAGCTGTTCTAATAGGTTTCTCTTGCTTTTCATAATTATGACATAAGTGTATCATAAAAGAAACATGCTGTCAAGTGCCAAATTAAAAACAAATTTTTATCTTACTTATTAAATTTTCCCTAACTCTTTCACTCCAAACCATTTATCTTCCTCAACTGCCCCAAAATCATCCCTACGTACTGGGATATACGGCCAGCCATATGTCTTAATAAAAATTTTTGACTGACATGTCCGTGGCTCTCTGGAAAATTGTCGCAGAGAATTCTCTGGTATATAGGAGCCCGGACGTTTTTCGGTTACTCTTTTATTTGCCATAGTTTTTTACCCACCCACATGCCTAAATATTTTTGCTGCTTTTATTTATTATAACAAAAAATAATTATTTGGTAAGAAATATTTGATTTGTATTAAGCAGAGTGTACCTAAATAGGACGTCCGTGATTTCTCCTTCATTTTACAACTTCGCGCTTCGCAATCTTAGGGCATTTCCGATTACAGAAACCGAGCTGAAACTCATGGCCGCTCCGGCAATCATTGGATTGAGTAACAATCCGATAAATGGATATAAGATACCTGCAGCGATTGGAATCCCTATGGCGTTATAAAAAAACGCAAAGAACAAGTTCTGCCGGATATTCCCCATAACAAATCGGCTAAGTTTTATGGCTTTAACGATCCCGTTTAAATCACCTTTCACCAATGTGATCCCCGCGCTTTCAATGGCAACATCCGTTCCCGTTCCCATCGCCACACCAACTTCCGCCTGAGCCAACGCAGGCGCATCGTTAATGCCGTCACCTGCCATTAAGACCTTCGCGCCTTTTCCTGTTAGTTCCTTGACAATTTCCTGCTTGTCCTTTGGCTCAAGCTCTGCACGAACATCGTCGATCTCTAGTTCCTTGGCAATTGCCTGTGCTGTCTTTTGATTGTCGCCAGTCAGTATGATAACTTTTAATCCAAGGCCATGAAGTTCCTTAATCGCAAGTGGCGTACTTTTCTTGATCGGATCAGAAATTCCAAGCATCCCCATAATTTTCTTTTCCTGCGCCACCCAAACAACCGTCTCGGCCTTCTCCTGTATGACTGTTGCTTTTTGCTTTAACCCTTCAGGCAAATCCCCGGCAAGCTCAGTAATAAATTTTCCCTTACCCAAATAAACATCTTTCCCATCTATTTTTCCTTTGACTCCACCGCCTGTCACAGAATCAAAGCCTTGGACATTCTTAAGACCAACGCTCTTTTCTTTTGCATAGTCAAGCACAGCCCGCGCCAAAGGATGCTCGCTGGCTTGTTCCAACGAACCAGCAATGAAAAGAACATCCTTTTTTTCAATGCCTTCCTCTGTTTCAATTGAGGTCACACGAGGCCTTCCTTCGGTCAATGTTCCGGTTTTGTCTGTCAACACATGAGTAATTTTTTCAGTCTTTTCAATCGCCTCCGCGTTCTTTATTAATATCCCAGCCTGAGCGCCACAGCCGACACCGACCATAATAGACATCGGCGTCGCTAATCCAAGCGCGCAGGGGCAGGCAATGATCAAAACAGCAATAGCATTAACTAAAGCATAAGCCAACGCGGGCGAAGGTCCCCATAAAGTCCAAATCACAAATGTCACAACAGCCATGGCAAGGACAACAGGCACAAAAACTCCGGCCACTTTATCCACCATCCTTTGTATCGGCGCCCGGCTGCGCTGTGCTTCCGAGACCATATGAACAATCTGAGATAACAATGTTTCAGAACCGACCTTTTCAGTTCTCATAACAAATGTTCCGGTTTGATTAATCGTAGCACCGATGACTTTATCACCTTCTTTTTTTTCTACCGGCACCGGCTCCCCTGAAATCATGGACTCATCGATTGTGCTTTTTCCTTCTGTGATAACGCCATCCAAAGGCACCTTTTCTCCAGGCCGCACACGCAAGAGATCTCCCTTTTGAATCTGATCGATATCAGCTTCTTCTTCCTCTAAATCAATAACCTTGTGCGCCTTTTTCGCCGCAATCCCCAATAACGCCTTTATGGCCTGCCCTGTTTGAGTACGGGCCCGAGTTTCCAGATATTGGCCCAAGATCACCAAAACGGTAATCACAACGCCTGCTTCAAAATACAACCCCAGCTTCCCAGACATCTTTAACGATTCAGGGAAAATCTGCGGGAACAAAACCGCAACAGCGCTATAAGAATAAGCTGCTCCCACACCCATAGCGATTAACGTGAACATATTCAAACTGCGATTAATGATTGATTTCCACGCACGGATAAAAAAAAATCCGCCAGCCCAAAAAATAACTGGTGTCGCTAAAATCAATTGGATCCAACTAGACATTTTATGAGAAATAAATCCGAATTTAAGCGCAGGGATCATTTCTTCCATAGCTAGAAGAAAAACCGGCAGCCCTAACACTAATCCTATCCAGAATTTACGGGCAAGCTTTTTTATTTCTTCCTGTTCCCCGCCTTCATCGGAGACAACGTTCTTGGACTCTAAAGCCATTCCGCATTTAGGACAATCCCCAGAATGATCCTGCTCAACTTCGGGATGCATTGGACAGGTATAAATACTAACGGGGCTAGCCTTCATTTTCGAAGGAATAGCCCCGTCTTTTGCATTCTGTCCTAAAAACTTTTGCTTACAGTGTGCACTACAAAAATAGTACTCCTGTCCATCACGCTTAGCCTTAATGGCCCCGGCTTCATTAACCTGCATTTTGCATATAGGGTCAACAGCCATAAAAGGAACCCCTTCCTGTTTTTAATAATCCTGTTTGGATTATTTCCCTATCTCGCCGGCGGTCAGAGCATTCTCTGCAGGATTATTTCTTCCCCTGCCCGTCATGCCACCTTTCATCATAGGACAATTTTTCATCATTTCCTTCATATTCTTCTGCATCGCTTCCATATCGATTTTGATTTCTACTTCTTTGACAAGGTTTAAATTTTTATCATATTTCATAAGTTTATTACCAGCTAAAACAATGACACCACCGTCTTCAGTGGCAACAATAGTCTTTTTCATCATGGCCTTCATCATCATGCCACCCATAGGATTCATGCCCATATCCTTGCCTTTTCCCATCATATCGCCTTTCATCCCCTCCATTCCTTGCGCAAAAACAATAGCTGATATTAGAAACAAACCGCTAAGCGTTAAAACCAATACTTTTCTCATTTACGACTCCTTTTTTTCCGAGCTTACTGCGTAGATAATCACCAGTTAGCTAATGTTTAAACTCTAAAATATAATTCATAAAAGCGGCGTATCAGTGTAAGCGATGTTCGCTTCCTCGGATTTACGGATCAGCAGCTCTTTTCCTAGCGATCCCGCTGATCATTAAGACAAAAGCAAATGTATTGCCGACGTTGCCTGCCCCAATTATAGCAATTTTAGGTTCTAGAGAATCCATGCTTTCACCTTCCCCCTGATTAATCTAAATGCCTATTAACACTAAAAGCTTTCTGAAGAGCGCGGTTTGCTAATGCCACGGCGCTGCTTGAGGCTGTAGTATTTGCAAGAGCGTTTAACATCACAAAGTCGTGTGTGATCCCCAAATATCGAACAGCCGTTACGGGAACACCTGCCTCCATTAGCTTATGGGCATATGCTTCACCTTCGTCACGTAACACATCCAATTCGCCGGTAATAACAAGAGCCGGAGGCAATTTTTTAAGCTGCCCGATAGATGCTCGAAGCGGAGAAGCAGTTGGTCTTTTTCTTCCTGTTTTGTTAGGCAGATAGTTAGCCCAGAACCATTTCATGGCCTCGCGGGTCAGAAAATATCCTGTTGCAAATTGTTTATACGATTGCGTGTCGAAGTTAGCATCAGTCACCGGATAAAATAGCACCTGAAAAGTAATAGCGGGTCCGCGCCTTTTCTTTGCTAGCATTGTAACAGCAATCGCCATATTGGCACCAACGCTATCACCTGCCACAGCTAATTTTGAAGTATCAAGGTTAAAGGTCTTCCCGTTTTTTGCGATATATTTTGTCGCGGCATAAGCCTCTTCGATTGCAACCGGATATTTTGCTTCCGGGGAGGGAGTAAAATTAACAAACACCACAGCAACTTTGGCGCCATTGGCAATTAATCGAACTAAACGATCGTGGGTTTTTTCATCACCCAAAACCCATCCACCGCCATGAAAATACATTACAATAGGCAATTTATTAGTATAGCCTTTGGGCCGTATGATCCGAATAGAAACCTGTCCGCTAGATCCGCAAGGAATGTTGCACTCTTCGATATCGACAGAAAGCTTCTTCACTTTTCCTGATTGTGCATCAGAAAGAACCTTACGAGCCGCTTCCACGGAAAGCTCATAAATCTTCGGGCCTTTTTGGGAGTTGACAGCGGCTAAGAAATCTTTTACGATTGGTTCTGTTCCAGATATTTTTTTCATAATTTTTACCTCTCCTTCTTACTAGTCAGATTTTTTTCCGCAAAGTCCCAATTGATCAATTTCTCGATCACGACTTTCAGATAATCCGCTCGCCGGTTCTGATAATCGAGATAGTAGGCGTGCTCCCATACGTCAAGAACCAATAGCGCTTTTCCCTTCTTCTGCGACATGGGATTTTCGGCATTCGGTGTTTTGAGGATCTTGAGGACTCCTGCGTCTTCAACAAGCCATACCCAGCCGCTACCGAACTGGGTCATCCCAGCTTCGGAGAATTGTTTTATAAAGTTTTCGTAACTGCCAAAGTCGGCATCAATTTTATTGCCTATCTCGCCTTTCGGTCTGCCTCCTCCTTCTGGAGACAAACTATTCCAATAGAACGTGTGATTCCAAGCTTGAGCCGCGTTATTAAAAATGCCCGCCTTGTCAGCCTGTCCGGATGTCTTGGCAATAACGTCTTCAAGCTTCATACCCGCAAACTCTACCCCCTCAACAAGCGCGTTCAACTTATTAGTATAAGCCTGATGATGCTTGCCGTAGTGAAAACTTATAGTTTTTTCGGAAATAACTGGTTCCAATGCATTCTGTTCGTAAGAAAGCTCTAGCAAAACGAACGGTCCTGATTTTGATTGTGTCATAACTATACTCCTTTTTTGGTTAATGTCGGTTTCTGCCGATGCCACCGACAGGATTAATACTGTGAAAACCATGGCCCCTATAATTGTTTCTTTCATTCTGCATTTCTTTTTTATATCAGCCATCAGATTATCTCCAGTGATTTCTAACACCCACATGCCTAAATATTTTTGCTGCTTTTATTTATTATAACAAAAAAGAATTATTTGGTAAGAAATATTTGATTTGTATTAAGCAGGGTGTACCTAAGTAGGACGTCTGTGATTTGGTGATTTCTAATAAGAGTATGCTACTGCATCGACTATGATCTCTTTTTTTAATTTTCCGCTAATATTGCAATACCCCTCGACTGAAATCTTATCACCATTTTTAACATTAGGAATAAGATAGCTTACAGATTGGTTTTGGTTGTTATCCTCTTTGGAGATCATTTGTTGAATAATCTCTTCTCCATTCAACCCAACATCAACCTTTTCAATATAATGATTATTTGGATTGCTTGTGCTATGTACAACTACGACATTAAGAATTCTTGTTGCTGGATCGAAAGCTATCTGAATATCCGAGGGTGGATGACTGTACGCTGCAGAAACATATACAAAAAACAATAAACAACTTAAAAACACTCGTAGCTTCTTCAAATTGCACCTCCTTTATTTGTAGGTATTCTATACAATAATAAAATTAAAGCATTCATAACTAACAAAGAAAACAACTCAACGTCAAATTTAATACCAACTTCTGTTAAGATGAAAATCAATACTGCCACTCCCATACCAAAAATGTATTTTCCAGTTGTTCTTGACGGAGTTGTTTTTGGTTCAATAAGCATAATAAAGATATAGAAATAACTAAAATAACTAAAAATATTTAAAAGCGGAACTTTTGTTAATAGCGCCTGCGTTCCAAATAAGAACAATGAAATAACTGTGTAACCAACAATAACTTCTAATTTCTTTACATGCTGTGCGAAGTAAATTCCAACCGGAACCAATATGTACCATAAATAAGTGCTTTTCCATTGTGTAGAAGCGCTGAATATAACTATGGATAATAATACACCAAAAGCCGCTGGATTAAAGATATGTTTTTTTCTAAAGCTAATTAAATGTTTAGAAAAAATTGCTATTAAAGACGCAAACACAATTTTCCACCAACAATTATCACTTGAAAGCACGTATCCGATAATCATACCGGTGATTATTGAACTCTCAGTTATTTTAAATGCTTTTGTCTTGGAATATAAAATAAATGATTCACAAATAACCGCCGTAAATACAGAGATTACAAATGCACCCAGAAAAACAAAATCTCTTTCTTTTATTGTAAAAAATAACACAACAGCTATTAAATAAATAATGAGTTGTGTTTTGATGGATCTTAAATTAATCATTATTTTGTTTTCTCTTCTTCTCTAGTCATCGGGACAAACCTAACCGGAATAATATCTGTAATTTTTATCTGGCCGTTTATTTTTTTTAATAATTTTAATTCTTGGTAATTAGTTCCTACTGGAATAACCATCCTTGCGCCTTCGGCTAATTGTTCAGTTAACGGTTGCGGAATATTAGCTGAAGCACAGGTAACAATGATTGCGTCAAACGGTGCATACTCTTTCCAGCCAAAATATCCATCTAAGCAATTACCGATAATATTTCTATACCCTAAACTGCTTAAGACTTTTTTTGCTTGCTGAGATAACGTCTTCAATATTTCAATAGTGTAGACTCTCTTAGCTAATTCGGCTAGAATTGCTGTTTGATATCCAGAACCGGTTCCAACCTCTAAAACTTTATCGTCATTATTTAATTCTAATAATTCAGTCATTAAGGCAACAATATAGGGTTGAGAAATTGTCTGTTCTTCGCCAATTGATAACGGGTAATCATCATATGTGAATCTCTGAGTCTCAAGTGGAACAAATAGTTCTCTTTTAATCCTTAACATAGCTTCTAATAGGCGGTGGTCTTTAATCCCCCGTGTTTTAATTTGATTTTTTACCATACTTTTTCTTGCTTCAGAAAACATTGTTTCTTTAAAATTTACATCTAGGTATCACAGACGGTCAGCCGAATGTCCTAATGTAGACTCTCGGTGCAGATTTTTCATCCCTCGACTGTGCTCGGGACTTCCTTTGATCGTAAGTCTTTTGTTTGTTTGGTATATTTTTGTAAACCTTTTAATTGGGCATATCCCTATTTTATTTCATAATCTTTAAATTTTTATTTTTGGAGGAAACGATTCTCCTGCTTCCTGCTCTGTCATAGGAGCTGAACCGTGCATATGCACAATAAGCCACTTTTGGCCTCGCTGTTCCAATACTATGCTCGTACGCATTGTTAGCTCTGCTTTCTGCCCATGAATAGCCACGTGTACTAAATAATCGGCAGCAACCCATGCCACTGTTCCGGCAGCCGATATTGTATACCATCCCAAATTGCAGGAAATACTGTCGCATTGACTGAAGTCACGCTCAAATTGAGCCCTAATTTCTTTTGGCCCAACTCTCTTTTCGTCTTTGCCCGTACCAATACACACTACGTCCGGATCTGAAGCAAAAAGATCCAGCATTCCATTTACGTCCTTTTTTTCGTAACACTCAAATGACCGTTTCAGAATCTTCATAATCTCGGTCTCGGTTTTTACATCTGCTTTCACGTTATGCCTCCTTTTTTACGCATATAGACTTTTTTCATGGCTTTCTCGATTTCAATATGCCTTTCTTTAAGAAAGACGTATATTGGATGGCATCAACCGGACAAACATTCAAGCAACGAGCACAACTAAAACAATCTGCCGGCATTTTCTTGCTGTTAACCAGTCCTGCTGCGGCTTCCAGGGGACATGCCTTTATACAAGCACCACATTGAGTACACTTCTCTTTATCAACTCGCACACGAAAAGCGCTGAATCGCTCAGCTATCCAAGAAATAAGACCAAAAGGACAGATAAGCTGACAAAATGGGCGATAGGCAATGAATGATAGCAACAAGGTAATGATTACAATTAAGAGAATACTGAATGTTTCAAAATGTAAATCAAAAAGATTAAAGGGGTTAATATAGTGGTAAATTACAAATCCCTTGCGCTCCCCAATGATTCCAAATAGTAAAAGAAACATGGCAATAAAAAGACATGCGCGAATTGTGTTTGTGAGCATAAATGGCAGTTTTCTTTTTTTGATTTTTCGCAAAATTGGAATACTGTAGATAAGCTCTTGCAAAGCACCAAAAGGACACGCCCAGCCGCAAATCATCTTATTACCAATAACAGCGAGCATAATAAAAAAACCAAAAGCAATTGCTTTGACTATTGGATCGGGATAAAGCCCTACCATGGATTTTAATACCTTGACGGTCCCCTCCATGGGGTTAGGCGATTTACCAAGAAGGAACCCAGCTACTACTACAGAAAACAAAAGAACAATAATATACGGGGTTTTTGGATACCATGTGCAGTGGCTCTTACTATCCGATCCGTCGGGACGCCCCAGCCTTACAAGAAATACAAGCCCAAAGAGAACCAGTGCTGCATAAATATAATATTTAAGTATGGACTCACGATGGGAGAGAATATGCTCAATGGCATGATCAAGCTCTTCGTATGCCACACCTAACGTTCGGACTGGTTTTTTCTTAGAAACGTCAAGTGGCAGTTCAAGTTCCCTGGCAAGACCTTTACCTGTGACTCCAAGTTTGGGAGCAATATCTTGAATAGACATATTAATGTTGAAATCAATCGATTCCTTTGATTTGCTCGATGAGTTCAACAAAATCCCAAGGACTATAATCGCGAGCATTCCTGCCACAGTCACGAATAACCAGATCCGCTGTTTAAAAGAAATTTGAGAAAACCAAGAACTAGTATTCATTTTGTCTTCCACAATTAATTGTTATAAGATCAGGGATCTGTTTCCAAACAATCCAGTCAATTAACCCAGAAAAAACTACACCTAAATGTGAATATGCTAATCTTTCTTATGTAATATCTATCCTAGCGGCTCAATATGCACTGAAATAAAAACATTGCTACCGAATACTTCCTTTATCTTCTCCTCTACGTTTATGGAGACAACATGGCCTTCGGTAATATTTAAATTCTTATTTACTTTTATATGTAAATCAATAGCTATGTGACTACCTATTCTACGTGTTTTAAGATTATGCGGTATTTCAGCACCGGGAACAGAACGAACAACAGACAGAATTTTATCTTCTTCTTCATCGCTTAAGGATACTTCCAGCAATTCGTTAATGGCTCCTGTAGAAATTACAATGGCAGTTTTAATAATAAACAAACTCACTATAATTGCGGCTATAGGATCGAGAATATACCATTTTTCTCCGAGAATTATTGCGCCGCCTATTCCAACCATTGCCCCCACAGAAGAAAAAGCATCTGACCGATGATGCCACGCGTTAGCAATAATTGCCTGGCTGTTAATTGCCCTTCCCACCTTTGCGGTATAACGATATAAACATTCTTTACTTATTATAGAAATTATAGCTGCATAAAATGCTATTAGTCCTGGCCGGGGAGCTATCTGTCCTTGATAAAACTGAAAAACACGACACAATCCAAACCAGCAAATCCTAAAGCCCACAATTAGTAAAATTACACCAATAATTACTGTTGTTAGGGTTTCAACCTTGCCATGTCCATAATCATGACTCTTGTCAGCAGGTTTATCGACAATTTTAAAGCCAAATAATACCACAATGTCTGTAGCCAGATCGGAAAGAGAATGAAAAGCATCAGCAATCATAACCACACTTTGGCCCCACACGCCCGCCAATAGCTTTAAAAAGGTTAAGGCAAGATCAACAAAAAGTCCAACCCATGTAACACGACTTGCTTTGGTGACTCTACTTATCATTTGTCTATTATAACAAAAAAGACTGATTTAGTAAAAGATATTTACGTTGAAAGGATAAAAGTAAAATTAAAAGGAATAGCTCAGGGCAGAAATAAATCGATAATCATTCTTTTTAGCCTGAGCGTCAGGGCTGGAATTGTAATCATCAACAATGCTAAAGCGTAAAGCCAGCTGTTTATTTATCGGGGTAATTAAAGATGTTTCCGAATGTAAACGATATTCTCCGCCATGGCTTAGTGAAGGATATAGTTGCACCTCTTGAATAATTTTCAATTTAGAAAAAATTTGCTTTTCCAAAAGAATCCGGGGAGTTAAAACTATTTCTGTCTTGTTAGCAGAACCATTACTATAATGGGTATACTCGTATCCTACGCCACAATCAGCCATTAGCTTAAACTGCTCTTGTGTAGCAAACCAATACCCCACCCCCAGAGAAGGAACTAGGCGATATCCTATACTATCAAAGCGATCATGGTCACCCTCAATCTTGCTATACCGATACCAACGCTTATTTTTAAAACTCTGGGCATATCTAAGCGAAGCCCGCCATCTTTGTGCATTCATTTGTTTATTTGTTGAACTGTAATAAATATCACCGCGAGTAGTAAACTCATCGTGATCTGTTTTCCGATTTAAAAGCCCTTGAATGTTCAACTGACTTTCTTTGGTATTTCCGCCAGATTGATTGCAGCCCAAAGAAAGCTCACCATTCCATAATTTTTCCTCCCTAACCTCATTAGCATCGGGAATATCGTTAGCCTTACCTGTAGAATCTTTTTTACTGTCCAAGATAATGCTGCGGATGAATTTTTTCTCTACAGAAATCCTACCAACTGCCTCAGTTTCAACGGTTACAAGATCCTCACTGTTATCATCAATAATCACTCCGCTTATCCGATCGCCATTCTCTAGATATATCTGCCCACAATAAGCAGGAATCGATAAAACCAGAAAGCATAAAAAACAAAAATAAATTCTAATAAATAACATTAATCTTCTGCTCTTTCCTTAATTAGTTGCTCTTATTTTCATAGCCTACAGTTTGGGTAAGAACTATTTCTTGATCAGGACGTAAATTCATTACTTTATGCAAAACATCTTTATTTACCCAGCCTCTTGCAACTGTTGCCAACTCTTTTGACGCGCAATACAAATATACATTTTGAGAAATGAACCCGGTATCTACTGCCGAGTAAAAACGTTTGTTGTCTTCTACTTTATCCATCCGAGAATAATCTGCCACATAGATAAGGTTGACTGCAGCCACAGAAACAAATTCCTGTTCACCTGTAGAGCTGCGGATATCCTCATCTAGCATTAATTGCAGTGTGTGGTCTTTCGCATTGTAAAGATAAAGGCCATCTTTCATAGCAACAAAAATATCAATTTCCTGCATATTGCAAGCCGAAGGTGCAGTACGTAATCCGGAATCTGGTCGGTTTATTCCAAAGGCCGCCCATAACAAATCGGATAATACCTGTTTTGGTAGCTTCTTGCTACTAAAATTACGGCTAGACCTTCTTTCCTTTAGTGACTGTACTAGTGACTTACCTCCTGCTGCCTGCACTTTGGGAAGCTTTATGATTTCTGATATAACAGCTTGGTCTGTTGTGCCTACTTCCGCAAAAACATTAGATGCTGACAAACAAATTACTATTATTGACACCCACACTTTCATCAATATCCCCTTTACATCTAATAATTAATTTAAATTTAATTACTCTAGAATAGAATAAATAAAAAATTATAGCCAGCTAATTAATTCATCCAATGATTTCTTCGGCTTAGGCATTGCAGGCTCCAGCGGATACCCCAAAGAAATAACGCTGACTAATAACTCGCCTGGACATGCCTTTGCGAACGAAGCAACTTTATTAGCATAATCCTTTTTATCGCCAGCTATCCAACAAGCACCAATACCTAAAGAAGAAGCAGCAAGCAATATATTTTGTGTAGCAGCCGAGCAGTCTTCAAGGTAGTACTTAGTATCCGCTGATAATATAATTATTGCAGCGACTGCTTCAACCATAAAAGCACCATTCGGTGATACTATTTGAGATAATTCCTTTATTTTTTTCTTATCCACAGTTACAATAAATCGCCAAGGCTGCACATTACGTGCAGTAGCTGCCAGGCGTCCGGCGTCCACGATTCGCTCAATATCTTTACGCTCAATAGGCTTGCTGGCATATTTGCGTACTGACACTCGTTTATTTACAACATCAAAAAAATCCATATTTTTACTCTGAAACAATAGGATACGTAGCTATTATACCTTTTGCGGTATCAACTTTGTCTCCTTCCTTAACCTTAATTTCACACTCCGGAGGTAATAATAGGGCAACGGCAGAACCTAGTTTTATGTGCCCTATTTTATCGCCCCTCCCAACGCTATCCCCCACAGACACGTCACAGACAATTCTACGAGCTACCAGGCCTGCAATTTGAATCACTGTTAATGTTATATCCCCATCAATGACAATACTATTGTGTTCATTGCTCTTGTATGCATCTTTTAAAAACACATTACGATGCATGCCTGGTTTATGTTTAATTTGACGTATCTCCCCGGCAATAGGACTCACTGTAACATGCTTATGGTATAACTTCATAAAAATAATCACCAAAGATGATCCGTCTTTTATATACGGTTCAAGCTCAGAGAAAGAACATTGTTTATCGAAACAGTTAATTTCTAAAGGATTACAATCAGCTACCTTAATATTATTAATAATCTTTAGAACGTGACCTTCTGTTGGAGAGATAACTAAGTTATCTCCTTTGGGCATTTTTTCTTTTAGTGACGGTATTGTGTAACAACCACACAAAAACATCATACAACCCAAAAATAAATAAAAAATGTAACGCATTTTCAATTAAAATATGTCCGCAATCAGATCTAAATAATCAGATATTAACCTGGTCGTAAGAAATTTTTCTCTTACCGATTCCTTAGCAGCTTTTCCCATTTTCTGGCTAAGCTTAGGATCTTTTAACAACTTAATAACTCTGTCGGCACACATTCTGTAGTTGTGTGGATCAACGAGAAATCCAGTTTTTCCATCTATAATTTGATTGGGTATTCCACCAACACATCCGGCAACAACAGGCTTCTCTTTCCAGAGCGCTTCTGCAACCACAAGACCAAAACCTTCTTTTATTGATTTTTGAATTATCACAGTGGAAAATCTCTGAATAGCATTCACTAAAAGTTCATTATTGCCCACCACGAACAAAACATCACCATCATTTACAAATTTCTTTGCTTTTTTATACACTTTTTCGTATATTTTCATCCCTTCCGGATCATCTGTGGCTAAATTATAACAATAAAGAAGCCGGCAATCTACTTTTTCTTTTACCAGCGCAAACACATCCAAAACACCTTCGGGATCTTTCCAAATGTCCATACGTGATACTTGGGTGATGATAGGTTTATCTGTAGGAATATTTGACTTTTTGAGATACTTCATTATTGTCTTAGAAGACAATTCTCTGTTTTTCATTGATAAAGGATCAATTGCCGGAGCAATAACTTTTTGTGGAACAGAGATATCATCCTTTCTGTACTTTTCACTAGAAATAATTATCATATCATAGCGAATTATGAACCTTTTTAGAAATTCCCACAGCTCTTTGTTAGGATCAGTAATGTCAATATGGCATCTCCAAATCCACGGTTGCTGTTTACGGTAAAACTTTATTAGCGGAAGCGGTTGTGGGTCATGAACAACTAAGCAATCATAGTTATTAAGGTGAGAAAAACTTGCATACTCTTGGTTTATGTCTAAATATAAATTTTTTACCTGATCGGTAAGAGTGATATCTCCGCTTTGAAGCGCATTATGAAAGGACTTAGTTATATCAAAGAAAGCCGGACTACCATGGATTGTTCGCCATTCAGCGTCAAGGCCAATTTCATTCATAAGCGGAACCATTCTTCCTAATATTTCAGCAACACCTCCTCCTAAAAATGTTGCGTTAACATTTGCTATTCGTTTGCCATACAGCTTATTAGCTTTTTTGTAAATTTTTGAAATAGCATCTGGCCCAACAATATCAATATAGTCACCTACACTTCTTAGCATATCAATCCTCCTCTGTGTAACCAATTATTCATTATTTGTTTACCGAAATTTACCTTTTAAAAAGAATCATCGCTTATTACAAGTTACATTTTAATTTTATTATAACAAAAATAAACTATCCAGTAAGACATACTTAACAACAAAATAAAAAAGGCCGATTATGTGGCCGCATACATGAAGTCTATGTAATTCATCGAGTTAAACACTTAAATGCTATCAGTTTAAAACTGGCATAACAGGAATAAGACGAGTAGCCATATCCTTGTCTATGAAAAGTATAGCCGATGAATCATTCTTTACAAGTGAAAGTTTTACTAAAACATCACTCGGATTTTTTTCTTCTTCAATCTGTTCGCTTATGAACCATTGTAGCTTTATTTTGGCAGCATTATCATTTACGCCTTCCGCAATATTATACAAATCATTAATGCTTTTTGTAACTTTTTTCTCATGCGCAAGAGTCTTTTCAAACACATCACCGACTGAGTCAAAATCAATATCAGGCTGATCAATCGCTCCTAAAACCACTCTGCTGTTGCGGTTGTTCATGAAATTAAAAAATATCATAGCGTGAATAATCTCCTCTTGCGCTTGCATTTGCATCCAGTGGCTAAAACCATCAAGCCCCTGCGCAGCGAAATAAGCAGACATTGAAAGATAAAGATACGAAGAATAAAGTTCTTTTACAATTTGCTCATTAATTGCTTTTGCTAATTTACTATCCATAATTATGACCTCCTTACGATTTTAAACACGATAGCTATACCTTTACAGATTTGTTTCTTCAATCCAACAGCCATGCAAGCTACAATGTCCAATTACAGATAATTTTCCACTTTCTACCTTAAGGTGCAGTGCGGCAGCTGGATTAAGTTTTTCCGGCGTAAGATGAACTCTAGCTAAAAAATCATTGTCCAGATAAAAATCAATAAACACGATATAATGCTCTTGCGTCATAGGATGGGTAACTTTTCCTATCTTTGCATGAATGTCTTGACACCCTTCGGGAATGAGACCGCACTTCTTTTCAACTACTATAACCGGTGTGTGTTTTTCGCTTAAATTTAATTCATCTTGAGCAATCTTAATCGCATCTAGCTTCTCTTGAAATGATGTCCTGGGCGCTCCACATACTGGGCATTTATCCGGTGCACCTTCGTTTAGAGATATATAGCCACAAACACGGCAAACTATTCCTTTCATGAGAACCCCCTTTTTTTAATATATTTTCTATTAAAAGGTATTTATCCGTGCTACTTTTGTAGTGTTGTTTTTTAGACTTTTCTTTTTCTGCCCAGAAAAAAACCTATGATAAAACCAATAGTCATTACTATTGGCAGCAAAATAATTCTGGACATACTTATTTTCCAAAACAAAAATTGAACTGATACAACCTGTGTGTTCTGAAGCAGAATAATTAACAATATTACTGCCAGAATAAAAATGAAAATAGCTTTAGCCTTCATAACCTGCCCCCTGTTTTTAGCTTACGCTATTATACCAACTTACACCAAAAAACAACACATTATTATTTGGCTGAAAATACAGAGATAAAGTATTTTATTTGATAACGACAGCATGCATGATATTATAGCTTCATGTTTAATGTTATAAAAAATAAGATCAACGAGGAGCTGGAAAAATATATTAGCTATGTAGATAAAAAATACAACCTACATCGGATATCTCCCCTTCTTTTGCACAGCATAAAGGAATTTGTTCTACGCGATGGCAAAAGGCTACGCCCGGCTTTGTTTGTAATCGGGTATAAAGGATTTTCTGCAAAAACTCCTAAAAACCTATTTCGTAGCGCTCTATCTATGGAATTACTCCATGATTTCTTTCTTATCCATGATGATATAGTGGACAAATCAAATATGCGTCGAGGAAAACCAACAATGCATATTGCACTTGATGAGAAAATTAAAAAAGCAAAAAAAGCAAAACTCACCGGCCAGGATCTAGCAATAATAACAGGAGATATACTGTACTCACTAGCAATGGAATCTTTTCTGTCCATAAAAACAAGTCCTGCCCGTAAGGAGAAAGCGCTTATTAAATTCATTGAAGCTGCCTGTTACACCGGCTGCGGAGAGTACATTGAAATGCTTCTTGGCTCTGCTGATATAAAAAATGTGACAAAGAATAAAATATACGAAATTTACGACTATAAAACCGCACACTACACATTTATTGCTCCGCTTACAGCAGGCGCAATACTTGCCAATGCTTCAAAGCGGGAGGTTAAGCAACTTTCTGAACTTGGCATAAATTTAGGCAGAGCATTTCAAATCAAAGACGACATCCTAGGCATATTTGGCAATGAAAGCTCAACTGGGAAATCTTCTCTTACAGATTTAGAGGAAGACAAAAAAACTCTGCTGACTTGGCATGCTTATAATAATGCCTCAGAAAAACAACAATCAATAATAAGAAAAATAACAACTAAAGGTAAGCTAACCAGGGAAGATTTAAACGAAGCTCAAAGAATTATTAAAAATACAGGAAGTCTGGAATATGCGGAAAAAGAAATACAAAAATTTGTTCATCGCTCACTTGATATCTTAAAAGCATCAAAAATGAAATTAAAATATAAAAACGGGTTGCTCTCCTACATCAAAAAGATATTGAACCTTTAAAAAAAGCTTATTTTTGGTATCATTTGCAAAAAATCACCAGAAGCTACATTGAAAAAAAGAAAAATACATGAAACACAAAAAAATAAAAATTAATTTGGCTAAATCTGCTGGATTTTGCTTCGGGGTTAAAAGAGCAATAAAAATAGCCAAACAAATAACTACATCAGACCTAAGAATAGAAATGCTCGGGCCGATAGTGCACAACGAAGATGTGTCACGCGAAATCGAAGCAGGCGGGGTCAAAACAGTCAAAAGTATCAAGGAAGGAAAAAAAAGAGCCCTACTTATTCGAGCTCACGGAACACCATTAAAAACAATACAAAAAGCAAAAGCTTTAGGTTATAAAATAATTGACGCAACATGCCCGATGGTCAAGGAAATACATAAAATTGCAATAAATATGGAACAAAAAAATTATAGGATTATTGTAATTGGCGATAAAGACCATGCTGAAGTAAAAGGAATTATCGGACATCTAGAAAAAAAAGCACTAGTTATTGAAAACGAAAAAACTGTACCAACAAAAAACATAAAAAAAATAAAAAAAGCCTGCGTAGTTGTTCAGTCAACACAAAACACAAGAACAGTAGAAAAAATTATTGTTTTATTGAAACAAAGCATTAAGGATTTAAAATTCTTTAATACTGTCTGCCAGACAACCAGGACTAAGCAAACAGAAATCCGTACTATGCCACTTGAGAACGATGTGATGTTTATTATTGGATCAAAAAACAGTGCGAATACAAAACGATTATATGAAATATCAAAATCAATCAACAATAAAAGCTATTGGATCCAGTCAGACAACGATATAAGAAAAAACTACCTTATTGGCTACAACAATATCGGAATCACGGCCGGCGCCTCCACCCCTGACTCTACCACTAAAAAAATAATTGAAAAAATAAGGAAACTAACTGCTAAAGCTAAGTAAGCTTTATTCGTACCGAAGAGCTTCGATTGGACTTAAACGCGCAGCTTTATAGGCCGGCCAAAGACCAAAGCCAATACCGACAGCTATAGAAAATGTTGTTGATAAAATAACACTAAAAAGAGAAACTCTAGTTTCCCACCCAAATACAGTCGACATTATAAATGCCGAGCCAGACCCCAGAACAATACCTACTAAACCGCCACCTAAAGACATTACGACCGACTCAATTAAAAACTGGGTCATCACATCATTAGCTCGTGCGCCTAGCGCTTTACGCAATCCAATTTCCCGAGTTCGTTCGGTAACTGAAACTAACATAATATTTATAATTCCAATGCCACCTACTAAAAGCGATATTGCGGCAATGCAACCCAAAGGAACGTTCGACTGTCTTTTTTCCATTCTTTGCCATTCTTCTTAATTATGCTCATTAAATAGACCATAATCCTTCCACTGCTTATGCTATTGCACTGTGTTGACAGCCCATTATACAAAAGAATTATGGTTAGCGAGAATATTCTTAAACAGAGTGTTTATTTAAGCAGTTTTGCAAAAAGTCGCTTGCTTGCTGTTTACATTGACCACAGACAGTACCTATTTTAGTTCTTTCTTGAAGTTCTATATATGTTTTTGCTCCGTCTAACACTACTTGTTCTATCTCCCGATCAGTAATATTCATACATTTACACACCACATGTGTTTCTTTTTCTGCTATCTCGTTAACAATTCCTTGCCGTAGATAGTAATCATTTATTGCAGCCCTTAGCGCTTTGTCTCCTAAAACCGAACAATGAATTTTATGCTCCGGCAACCCACCCAACTCCTTAATAATATCTTGAGGTGAAATAGCGTAGGCTTGCTTTAATGTTTTTCCTTTTGTAATCTCTGAAAGTATAGAGGTGCTAGCTATAGCACTAGCGCAGCCATAAGTTCTCCACTTACAATCAGTAATAATTTTTTTTTGTTTGTCAACTTTTATCACCAATAACATCTCATCGCCACAACCTACATTACCCACCTTACCTTTCCCATCATAGGTGTCAGGATCTTCATGCTCTCCGAGAATGTTATGCGGATTGGTGAAATGCTCTTTTAGCTTATCAGAATAAACCCACTTAGGCTGCTGGCTCATTTTTGACTCCTTGTTCGACGGACAGTAGACATTGCTCGAATCTTTTTTATAACCCTTGGTAAAACTTCCAGAACATAGTTAACTTCTTCTATTGTATTCTGTTTACCTAAACTTATACGTATAGAACCATGTGCCTGCTCTGCATTTAATCCGCAAGCCAGCAACACATGCGAAGGTTCAAGAGATCCAGAAGCGCAAGCTGATCCGGTAGAAACTGCTATATCTTCTAAATCAAGATACAATAAGATTGCTTCGCCCTCAGCACCCGGAAAAGATACGTTCAGCGTGCCAGGCAAGCAATCTGTAGGATGGCCATTGAACTTGACATCCGGAATATTATTCTCAATACCCTTTCTAAGTGCTGACTTCAAAGCTAGTAATTTTTTCTTCTCTTCTTCCATTTCCAAATCACGCATTTCGATTGCTTTGCCTAAGCCAACAACCCCTAAAGTGTTTTCGGTTCCAGCCCGACGACCTTTCTCCTGATGTCCACCGCGGATCAATGAGCAGAAAGGGATTCCCTTTCTTACATATAGAGCACCAACTCCTTTAGGTCCGTAAATTTTATGAGCTGAAAGTGTAAGAAAATCAACGTTTAGGTCCTTCACGTTTACGGGAATTTTTCCTACCGTCTGAACTGCATCGCTATGAAACAACGCCCCTTTTTCATGAACAATTTCCGCAATAGTCTTTATATCCTGGATTACGCCAATCTCATTATTAGCCATCATTATAGATACCAGTCCCACTTTATCATTAAGACGCTCTTTGAGCTGTTTAAGATTAACCTTTCCCTCAAGATCAACACTAAGGTGCACAACTTCTAACCCTCTATCGCTGAGACACTTGGATGTTTCCAATATACAAGGATGCTCGATGTGTGTAGTTACAATATTGCTTCTCATCTTGCGGCGAGAAGCACACTCCTGAGAAAGACAGCCAAAAGTCGATAAAACAGTATTGTTCGCTTCTGAGCCACTGCCAACAAATATAATTTCCTGAGAATCAGCGCCAATAAAAGAAGCAACCCTCTCTCTAGCATCCTCAATTAATTCTTTCGCCTGACGTCCTAGACTATGCAGGCTAGAAGGATTGCCAAAAATATCCATAACCGAAATCATTGCTTTTTTAACTTCAATGTGTATCGGAGTAGTCGCATTATGATCTAAATAAACTTGTTGTTTAAACATATCTTATCTCCAGTATTATCATACTTTTATTGAGCGCAACTTCTGAGTAATTCCTTTTTTCCAATTAAGCAATTTGTATCTCAGTTTCCAGATATACATCTTGCACAGCACAAAGCAGTTCAACACCCTCTTTCATCGGCTTTTGAAATGCTTTACGCCCAGAAATAAGGCCGGTGCCTCCGGCACGCTTATTAATTACTGCTGTCTTTACTGCTTGCTGTAAATCATTTTTTCCTGAAGGTCCACCAGAATTAATTAAACCTATTCTACCCATGTAACAATTGGCTACTTGATAACGAGCCAAGTCAATTGGATGGTCAGAGGTTAACTTCTGATAAACTAATGGATGTGTTTTTCCGAATCCAATAGCAGTATATCCGTTGTTATTGGTTGGAAGCTTTTGTTTTATAATATCTGCTTCAATTGTTACTCCTAAGTGATTTGCTTGAGAGGTTAAGTCGCTTGCTGAATGGTAATCAACTCCCTCTTTTGTAAACGCATCATTACGCAGATAACACCACAATACAGTAAACATCCCTAATTCATGCGCGCGAAAAAAAGCGCTCGACACTTCTTCAATCTGCCGGCGCGCCTCCTCAGACCCAAAATAAATAGTTGCGCCTATCCCCATCGCTCCCAAATCAAATGCTTGTTCAACCGAGGCAAATAACCGCTGGTCAAAAGAATTCGGATAAGTAAGTAGTTCGTTGTGATTAATTTTAACAATAAACGGTATTTTGTGAGCATACTTACGCGATACAGATCCTAATACTCCCAAAGTAGAAGCAACTGCGTTACACCCGCCTTCTAAGGCAAGCTTAACAATATTCTCCGGATCAAAATAGATAGGGTTAGGTGCAAATGAAGCTCCAGCAGAATGCTCAACCCCTTGATCAACTGGCAATATTGACAAATACCCGGTTTTACCCAGCCGTCCATGGTTAAACATTGCTTGTAATCTCTGTAAAACTTGATTGTTCCGATCAGAGACTAAAAAAACTTTATCGATAAAGTTTGGCCCCGGCAAGTGTAAATCTTCCTTTGAAATTGTTTTGCACTGATGGTCCAATAAAAATTGCGCATCGTCTCCTAACAATCCAATTATTTTTTCGTTCATTATACCCCCCTCTTTTGTGATACTATTAATACTTTAGCATACCATTATTTTATTTCTACTGATATCTGAGAATTAAACGGATTGGTTCTAACCGCCAGGGAAAAAAGATATGGATAACTAAGTTTTAAATGCTTTAAATAGTGCAGCCACTCGACAATTAACAGTTGATAGCCTCTTTGGATGTCTCCGGCTAAATGCCGATAATCATTATCCGAAAGACCATCAAGATTATCCCGATATATTAGTTCCTCCGCTAGATGAAAGATCGCCCACAACAAATCAGTAAACGAATCATGTTCCAACAGATTAGGATTCTCTAAAAGATTTAAAAGAAAGGGTCGTTTTTGTTGGAGAAGCTGTTTAAGCATCTTTAAGCTGCCCTTTTGAGTATTAATATCATAATGATGGTTTCGAAAGTTCTTACAGTGTTTCCAAAAATGTTTTTCGGACCATTCTCCAATTTCTGATAGCTTTGCTTGCGTTCTAGCTACATTCTGATCAAGACCTGAAAAAATTCTCAAAAGATCTACTCCTGCTTCACTAAAAAACACACCAATAACCATATTTAGTTTGTTCAACATTAACTTTTTTTCCCGGCGATGCAAAAGCTGATGTAATACCAAAGTAACCAACAAAACTTCAAGAAATACAAAAGCAATATCACCTACAAGATAAATAAAAATATGATGGACATCATGGAAAATAAAGTAATGAAGAAAATAAAAAAATGCCGACAGCAGCACTAAAATAACTCCCAAAAATACTTGCCAATTAACTTTTTTTCTACTCATTTTACCTTTCCTCCACTTACCGGTTTTCATCACGTTAAAAATTCCACTGCTACCTTTATGCGCTAATTAAAAACTGTATCGAATTCGGAAAAAAACATTTTTATTTTTTTTCATTTGCCCAAATTCAGTAGTCTCATCTTCTCCCCATGGCAGATCAGCACCAAGTGTAATATTTAAGCGATCGCTTGCGTTATACCCGACGCTGGGACGTATATATCCGTCTTTATCTGAAGGGGAATAGAATACAAATAACGAAACAGTGAGATTTTGATTCAGTAACAATTTAGTGATTCGATTCGTCACAAGGTGCCGATATTCGTCCCAAAAATAATCACCCGGTAGGAGATTATCTATATAGTTTTGATAATTAAGCTTTTGTTCGTAAAGATATTGGAAACCAATTTGTAAATCATTACCTAAATCTTTCGAATATCCAGCCATTATTTTGATTATTGAATTTTCAATAAGCCTGTTATTCCCTTGAGAATCATCGCGTGATCTTGAATATCCAAATTCAACATTTGTAATCCCTGAACAAAATGGTCCGCGAATACTGGCGCCGTAAACATCTATTCGCTCATAGAATAATTGTTGTGCAGCTTCATTCTTATAGCTTCGAGGATTTTTGTCAAAGCCACGAAAATAATAAAACGCTGCCTCATTGCTATTAAAATTACGGTAAACTCTTAACGCATATTGATTGTTTGACATCTGAAATGGTGGCTCAATAAATTGACGCCGAGAATCGGTGCCAGTAATCTCCCCTTGAAAACTATCGAAGAAAGATAATCGATCACCCTCGGCAAAAGTATTTGGAGTAAAATAAGGAATAACCACAAAATCAACGCTGAACTGTTGCGGGTAAACAGAAAATTTAATCGCGTTTGATGGTTTCTTTAAATATTCATCATCCCGTCCGGCAAAAAAGGAAACATAGTCTTTAGGGAACATATCGTTAATAAATAGATAGTCTCCGGTTCCCCATGTTAATATTTGTCGGCCAATTTTTGCATCAAGAAAATCAAATGGTGTAAATAGTAAATTTGCCTCCCGTAATAGAAAATCAGTTCTGCCAGAAAAATACTCATCAATTAAAAAATCACCCTTAAAATTAACAACCGCTCCTTTATCTGCTAAATAATTTTCGCCCTCAAAATAATAATTAGTTGCAAACTGAAAACGTTGCTCAAGAAGATTGTAGGCATCGTGCTTAGTGGTATCGTTGCTTAGCTTTACTCCGTAGCTAGCCTCTATGAAACCGTGGAATTCTACCGGTTGAGCAAAACACATAATCGGAAACAAAACAATCCCAATAAACAAAGTAATAACTAAAGAACACTTGATATTCATCTCACCCATTCAGACGGTGCTCTCCGCAGATAACGTTCGGTGTATATTTCCTCAGTCAAGCCAACATCGTACTTCGTATCAGAGAACTCCATAATAGTTTGTCCTCCGCGCTCTAGGTCTCTAGCTTGCGATTTTATTACTGTGGGATTTCCCTGGATTTCTAATATTTCTAAAGCCTCAATAACTCTAATTAGTTTTCCATCTTCATTGTAATATTCAGCTTTTACCGGAATAAAATTTTGCTTGTTAACAGTCACTATATAGTAGCTAAATTCGTTACCTTTTTGCACTTTTGGAATGCTTTTGATCCTATAATAGCTACCTTCATCGCTGATTAATTGATGAGTATCAGCATCAATTCCTCTTCCGGATACATCTTCGTAAGCAAAGTGCGAACCAACAAAACTTGACCGTTTATCCGAAGCAGAAATTCTTCTCACTAAATCAAGCGCGGGCATATACATCCAGCGATCATCATCCTTACCCAAATGTTTCCAGACCATAAATACCATTTTTCGCACATCTGCTGGTTTATTGAAATAAACATAAAATTTTTGCTCACCACCGTTTTGAATGTCCAAACGAAGTATTTGAAATTCTCTAACCCGTTGGCGTCCCTGTGAATCAATAATTGTCATTTTTACTTTAGATTTACCATCATCACCGCTATAATACGCAGCAAGATTTGCTTTCTCAACTATTTCTTCAACCGAAAGCTCTTTGGCTAATGCCAAACTAGACATAGACGAGAAGACCACTGCGCCTACTAAAAATAAATTAAACATTTTCCTCATTTTTTTACCTCCAATACTGAACACTGTTTATATTTAGAAACAAAATGACAAGCTCCTGCAAAAAAAACAACCACTCCTATAGAAATAAAAGTAGCAACCGGCCAATCTAAAACTGTATACCCCAAAAGAACATACGCAACAGCAAACGCAACAAATAAAGCGACTAACAAGCACTGGCTGTAACTACATCCTATTTTGTCTAAATTTTTATTGAATATTATCTCTGGCTTTAAAGATATTAAAGCTGGGATAAGGAACAAGGTCGCCAAGCTTGAAACAGCCATAATCATAAACATAAAAAAACCAACAGTCTTATAAGGAACTAACGGCGCAGCTAACAGCGGCAAAAAACCAATTGCCACAACTAATGCATTACGAATAATTGCCCTACCAGGCCCGGAGAACATTTCTGAAGCAATCTCATCCCAGGATTTCACAGAGCGACTTAATTCCACAGCCCGCTGAATAAAATGAATAGCAAAATCAACTGATAATCCTAATGTCAAGGCAGAAAGAACGGCAATTGGCATGTCGTAATCTTTTTGGAAAAACCCTAATAAGCTGTATATAAATAATATAGTTACTGTCAATGGAATCATAGAAATCAGTGCCTTTACTGGAGAACGAAACAAAAATAACATCATAAATAAGACAATCACAAAACTACCGATAAAATTTTTGAGCATCCCCACAACCATATTATTTTGCCAAACAACATTAATATAGGTTAATCCGGCCCACTTATGCTCAATCGAAAACGGCAGGGGATTATTTTTGATAAATGCATCCACTAGCTTAATTACCCTATCCATATCTTTATTGTCGCCGCTTTTTAACTGAACCCAAATATTTAATTTAGAGTAGTCTGGTGTAGACATGTGCCAAAGATCATCTGGCTTATGCGAATTTTCAAAAGCAAGTAAACACTGTGCAACAGCAGCTTTACTTTTTGGAATAACATTATTAATTTTATCTCCTCCCAATAACTCATAATAAATTTTCTTAACAATATCTGCTAAAGAAGTCGTTTTTCCTACATATCCACTATCAATCATCATCTTTTGTAACGATTCAACGTGTAACAACATTTCTGGATAAATAAAAACTTCTGACTCATCACTTTTATTCTCCAGCACCAGATAAGCCTCATATGTTCCGGACAAATGTTTATTTAGCAGGCGATCAGCTACGCGGATCGGGTGCTTATAGCTAAACCATCTAACTGGATTATCATTAACCTGTACTTTGGTGATTCCATAGATTGACAGCCCGACCAAAAAAATGGTAATCGCTATAATTACTTTTGAGTTTTTTAAGGAAACTGTTTTAATTCTGCTCAGTATTTTATCAATGATGGCTCCACCGGTTTTATTTTTTTTTGTCTTAAATCGCTTAAAATTATCCGCTTTCATTAACATGATATACGCAGGAATAAATAAAATTGTAAGTATCCAAGCAATAATCACCCCGAAAGCAACAAGCACGCCAAATATTTGAACTGGAGGTATCGGGGAAAAAGACAATGAAAAAAATCCAGCTGCAGAAGTCAGTGACGTGAACAACATCGGGCTAAACAGCTCGTCTAAAACAAATTTAATTGTTTTTTTGCGATCTTGATAAATAGCATACTTATCAAAAAACTCACTTAATATATGCACTGAATCCAAAACAGCAATCGGCATTAGAAAAATCGGTATCATCGAGCTCATAATATGTACCGGAAAACCAAACCCGATTAGCACACCCATGGTGATAATCACAGTCGAAACTGCAACAATCATTGGAGCAATGATTAGCCTTACTGATTTAAAAAAGAACCACATCAGCAAAAAAATTATCAACCCGGCTAAAGGAGCAGAAATGGCCATTTGCTTAAACATTTCTGCTCCAAACTGATCATTAGCTATAGGCAACCCGGCAAAATAAAACTTTTCCTGCCCAGTATAATTATCCGTAATACTTTTAATTTCTTGCGATATTTCATAGCTTAAGCTCTTTTTTTTAATCGGAATATACAAAGCAATCATTTTGCCATCTTCAGAAACCATTGTTCCGTAAAACATCGGATTATCTTTAGCTTCATCACGAATTAGCAATGCTTCTTTACGGCTAACTGGAGGTTTATCCATTAACCAGTTAAATCTAACTTCCCCAATGCCACCTTGTTGAATGTTATCTTTGGTGGAAGGAGCAATTATTTCTTGAGGAATAACCCCGGGTATTTTTTTTATTTCTGCAGTAAGATTATAAATTTTTTCTAAGCTGCTAACATTAAATACACCGTCCGGGTGAGCATCGTTAGTAATCCCGACTACGATAAGATCATAAAGCTTAAACTCCTGCTTCATCTCACGATTAAATATACGCGCCGGTGCACTTTCAGAGAGCATATTCTCCGGATCAGTATCCACCTTAATTTTAGAGAATTGGCCCAAAGCAATAACCACCAAAAGTAGCGTTAGGCTGATAATTATTTTTGGCCGGCCAATGGTATATTTAATAATTCTTTTGATCATATCTTCTCCCTGCTTAAATAAATTATTATCTGCCTCTATGATAATTTAGTAACTATACTGCAATTAAAGCCAATTAAGACTACAACTGGTTTGAATATAATGTATTACTTATTATTTTTTTACAAGATAATATTTAGCAACCCACCAACAACTAAACTGCTGAGAAACATAAACACAACACTCTTGCATACATCTTTAACTCCTAGCTCTTTAACTAAAACTGCAAAAGCTGCTATACATGGGAAAAACATTGCTAAAACTGTAGTAGCTACAACAAGTTGTTTGGCAGTTAAGTTAAGAGGAACAAGCATTCCAACAGCAACATCTTTACGTAAAAATCCCATTGCTAAGGCAGAGATTGATTCCTTGGGCAAACCCCATATTCTTGTAACAAGTGGCTCGGCAAGACTAGAAATTATATCAAACACTTTTAGAGAATAGAGAATATTTATAAATAAAATGCTTAACAACACAATTGGTATAGCTTCTTTTAAAAAGCTACGTATTCTCATCCAAAGTTTTTTAAAAATAGTCTGCAAAGATGGCAAACGATAAGGAGGCACCTCCATAATCAATCCCGGAGAACGCCCCTTGAGAATCAAATTTAATATTCTCCCCAGAACAAACCAAGAAATAAATAAGCTCAAATAAACAATCCCTATATATCTAATATTATAGCTTCCCAGCAACCCCCAAATCATAGCTTGCAGAGCTACGCAAGGCACGCCAACGCAGATTATTGTTGAAGCAATTAATTTTTGCCTACGATCCTCTAACGCTCGGGTTGCCATAACTCCCGGAACATTACATCCTAGTCCCAACAAAGTAGGAATAATCGCCCAGCCATGTAATCCCATTCTATGCATAACATTGTCTAAAAGTACTGCCAGCCTGGGTAAGTAACCAAAATCTTCTAAAAAACCCATAGCCAGATAAAAGGAAATAATATAAGGTAAAACCACTCCTAATGGTATAAACAATCCTGTTGTAAGCAGACCAAAAGATTGCCCAAAATCAATTCCACCATTAATTAATTTACCAATTAAAATAGAGTGCAAAAAAGTTCCAGGGTGCAACAACACACTAAGTTTATTCATCAAGGGAAGCCAAAAGTTATTGAATACTGGTTCGGACAGAATATTAATTATTCCTTCACCAATAAAATGGACAAACTTGAAAGCAATAAACATAACTACACCAGCAATCGGAATTCCAGTTAACGGCTTTACAGAGATATCACCCAGGCGCTCCAAGAAAGTATGGTGGCGATGCTTGAGTAGTTGAACCTCGTTAACTATTTTCCCTGTTTGCGTCCATCTATCCTCTTCAGTCCGAGGAGCATCTTTAGGGCTAGAAGCGTCAGGAATGCGTCTTAACAACTGCTTAAAGCCTTCACCAGTGATTCCTACAGTAGGAACTATTGGTATGCCTAAAAGCTCTTCCATCTTTGCAACATTAATCTGGATGCCTTTGTGTTTTGCCTCATCCCAAACATTGAGAGCCATAATTACTGGTATTCCTTTTTCCAAAAGATGGAGAGTAAGATGTAGGTTCCTCTCTAAATTAGTAGCGTCAACAACATTAATAACAACATCACCGTCTTTGAGCATGTCTACGGCAATCTGTTCAGCTTTAGAAGTTGCTTCTAATCCATAAGTTCCCGGAACATCAATTAAAATTGCTTGCTCATCTTCAACCCGCATATTCCCTTGAGTAAATTCTACAGTAGTTCCGGGATAGTTCGAAATAACTACGCTTATTCCGGTAAGCCGAGAAAAAACCGCACTCTTGCCAACATTAGGATTGCCGATGAGTAGTATTTTCTTCATCGTTCTATTTCCACAATTACTTTACAAGACATTCCGTGTCCCAAAGCTGTTTGTGCTCTACCCACTCTTACAACAACCGCTCCCTTACCAAAGCCAGAATTTACCCGAGTTACCTTTACTCCCAGACGAATCCCCATAGAAGACAGTCGGTCTCTAAATGATACGCCTCCCAAAAACTCAACAATATTACCGCTTTCTTTTGATTTCATATTATTCAACGAAATTCGTTCCATTAATTTTCCTATCCTTTCTTTTAAACAATTTTACTACTATTGTTTTTCCAGCTAAAACAATATTTTTTATTTTTCTCGCCTTAAAATTAGCACTTTATTTGGTAGGCCTTTTTAAATGCGCCGGCGTCAGGTCAACTATATCTTCAACCTCAATTTCAATGATGTACTGCACTTTCGGGAAAAGCGCCTCTGGATGATAGCTATTTTTGTGTTCCTCTCGGATGTCTCTGAGCACCCGTTTAGAAGCCCTTTGGACAACCACATCGTTCCATTTACGAATTAATTCTGAATTGAATTCTGCTATTTCAACGATCTTACCCTTACCTTTTAAGGTAAAGCCAATAAACTGCCTCTCATCAATAACAGTAACAGAAATAATAGAATTATTTTGTAAATTATGGAATGTGTTTGTCCTGAAAAGATCAGTAAAATATATTTTGCCTTGCCTCTCAGCTTCGGCAAACCCTTTTACCGAACAATGAATCTTTCCTTCCTGGGTCAAAGAAGAAATAACTGCAAACCCTTTGTTCTCAAATAATAGGATTATTTCTCTCGAAAGATTAATCATCTATCCCGCCATATACATAACTCTCAGCCCTAGTTAAAATAAAAGCCAATAACTAATAATTTTCCGCTAATATTTCGTAATAACTTTGAGGATGCTTACAAGCCGGGCACATATCCGGAGCTTCGCTTCCCCCATGTATGTAGCCACAATTACGACATTTCCATTTTACCGCTTTTTCTTTTTTAAATACTGTGCCGTCATTTATATTTTTAAGAAGTCTCCTGTAACGTTTCTCATGTTCTTCTTCAACTTCCGCAATCTCTTTAAAGTTATCAGCTATTTCCGTAAAACCTTCTTCCCGGGCAGTATCTTCAGCTTCCTTGTATAGTTTTGTCCACTCTTTGTTCTCGCCATCCGCCGACCGCTCCAAATGAATTGCTGTATTCTCAATAGTTCCAGCTGGATAAGAAGCGACAATTTCAATTTCTCCGCCTTCTAAAAATTTAAAAAATCGTTTGGCATGCTCCTTTTCATTCTCGGCAGTTTCTAGGAATATCCCGGCAATCTGTTCATAACCAGCTTTTTTAGCAACACTCGCAAAATACGTGTATCGATTCCTAGCCTGCGATTCTCCAGCAAATGAAGCCAATAAATTTTTTTCCGTTTTTGTTCCTTTCACACTTTTCATCTTAATCCTCCTTTTACACTTTTACTTATATCTGTTAATGTCTGTTCATCCGGTAGATACTGAACTTTAATCGGCTCCATTATTGTAAAGCCACAGTCAGTCAACACTTCATTGATTAACTCTATACTTTGCCCTCCCCATCCATAGGACCCAAAGCTTAAACCTGTCCGATTTTTAGGAGCAAGACCTTTCATGTACGACAAAAATGCAGCCACTTTAGGCAGCAAACCGTTGTTTAGTGTTGATGACCCAACGCAAATATACTTAGCAGTCAAAAGCTCCTTCATTACATCTGAAATATGATTTGTTTGTAGATTCAACATAACCGCTGAGATATCTGACTGTTCAAACCCATTTTTAATTGCTTTAGCAATATTTTCTGTCGAATGCCACATCGTGTCATAAATAATTACCGCTTTATTTTCCGTATAATTATCTGCCCATTTTTGGTAAAGATTAACAATTTGCTTTAAATACTTCTGCCAAATAATCCCATGGCTAGGAGCGACTATCTCGATGTCCATCTTTAGCACTTCATCTAAGGCTTTTTTAACCTGAACTCCATAAGGAAGAACAATATTAGCATAATATTTTTTTGCTTCTTCTTCCAATATTCCAAAATCAAATTGTTTATCAAAGCGCTGTACAGACGCGATATGCTGGCCAAAAGCATCGTTTGAAAAAAGTATTTTTTCTTGCACTAAGCAGGTAACCATTGAATCTGGCCAGTGAACCATAGGCGTAAGCAAAAACTTTAACGTTTTGCTTCCTATACATATGGAATCTCCGGAAGAAACCACCTGGAAATTCCATTCTTGCCGAAAGTGTTTCTGAAGCCCTTTTTTTCCGTTAGGTGAAGTTATTATTTTTGCATTTTTAGCGATTTTAATTATTTGGGGCAACCCTCCAGAATGATCCATCTCCACATGGTTGGAAATAATGTAGTCAATTTTTGCCGGATCAATTACTTGACTGATTCTTTCCAACATCTCGTCAAATAGATGCTCCTTGACTGTATCAACCAACGTCACTTTCTCATCGATAATCAAATAGGAGTTATATGTGCTTCCTCGCTGGGTAAGATACCCATGAAAATTGCGTAAATCCCAATCAACTGCGCCAACCCAATAAACATCTTTTTTAATTTCGACAGGTAACATTTTCAAATACTTACTCCTCAACCAGCTCAAACTGATCTTTTCCTACACCACATTCTGGGCAAACCCAATCTTCAGGTAAGCTACCAAATTCAACATTACTATTTTCTGCTGGATCATAAATATAGCCACAAACCAAACACCTATACTTTTTCATCCTTACCTCCTAATTAATAGCCAATAAAGTTTTCTGTCTTTACCTTTTCCGGATTACATCCGATTTCCAAGCAAATATCTTTCATCGCAGAAACCATCCTTGGCGGCCCAAAAATAAAAAATACCTGATCCTGATAATCATTGATTTTATCTTTAATCATATTCTGGTCAATAACTCCTGACAAGTACTGTTTATTTTCAAAAGGCGGATTAATAAGCGTATAGAACACATTAATATTTTCATTGTCTCCACTGTAAGAATCAAGCTCTCTTTTGAAAGCAATGTCAGCCTCTGCCATGTTAGAGTACAATAAGCAAACGTGTGTGTTCATCTTCTGACCAATGATATGTTCAATTATTGAAATAACCGGAGTTATCCCAATACCACCGATTAAAAAAGAAATCTTTTGGTAATCTGGTTTAAGTATGCAATTACCCATCGGCAGACTAAACAAAACACGCTCACCTTCCCTTAAACCTGCTAATTGTTGGGAAAATTGACTATTAGAGATTTTTTTTGTTATTTCAATAATTCCTTTTTCTGGAGCGCAGGAAAAGGAAAGATATTTATTCAAGGTGCGATCATCCCGATTTTGCTGATTAAGTATAACCTCTAAAAATTGCCCTGGAATAAAACTTAGTGACTTTTCGGGCTGAAACTGAAAGCTGAATACATTGGGCGTCCTCTGTATCTTTTTGGTCAACGTGCCTTCTAAATTTTCCATGCTACCTCCTGATTACTCATGGCAACCTGTAAAATTAAATATTACATATTTTATTTTACAGGTTGCCTACTTGCCTAAATGTTATTCAGCTGATGCTAATATACTTTAAGTTAGCCCTATTATCAACATAATTTTTAGCTTCTCAAAAAAAAATGCCGACTGATTTTTACTGCCCTTTCGATATCGCTTCTACATCTTTTTTCACATCAGCAACTAACTTTATGCTAAATTTTTCCACCAATATTTTGGCTACTCCTGGCGACAAAAAAGCTGGAAGCGTTGGGCCTAGGCGAATTCCTTTTATTCCTAAATGTAAAAGCGCCAGCAATACAGTGACTGCTTTCTGCTCATACCAACCAAGATCAAAAGAAATTGGCAATTCATTGATATCCTCTAAGCCGAATACTTCTTTTAATTTTAAAGCAACCACTACTAACGAATATGAATCATTGCATTGCCCGGCATCTAAAACCCTGGGTATTCCGTCGATAGAGCCAAGATTTAACTTATTGTATCGATATTTTGCACATCCAGCAGTCAAGATCACCATATCCTTAGGTAAGGATTTTGCTAACTCTGTAAAATAACTTCTATCATTCTGTCTTCCATCACATCCAGCCATCACCACAAAGCGCTTAATCGCCCCGGATTTAACTGCTGAGACCACCTTATCTGCCAACGCTAGAACTTGTTTATGGGCAAAACCGCCGATTATCTCTCCGGTTTCTATCTCTGTTGGAGCTGGACATTGTTTAGCTAAGGCAATAATTTCTGAGAAATCCTTCATCTTGCCTTGCTTGCGATCCGCTACATGTTTTACTCCAGGATACCCTGCTATCCCAGTAGTGAATATCCTTCTCTGGTAAGAGTCCTTAACCGGAACGATACAATTAGTAGTCATTAGAATTGGTCCGTTAAATGATTCGAATTCCTTATTTTGCTTCCACCAAGAGCCACCATAGTTGCCGATAAAATGTTTGTACTTCTTTAACTCTGGATAATAGTGTGCCGGAAGCATTTCCCCGTGAGTATACACATCAACATCTGTTTCCGCAGTTTGCTTGAGCAGCTCCTCAATATCTTTTAGATCGTGCCCGGAAACAAGAATTCCCGGTTTCGTTCCCACACCAATATTTACTTTTGTTATCTCCGGATTTCCATAAGCTAAGGTATTTGCTTTATCTAGCGAAGCCATAACCCCCACAGCATTATTCCCTGCATCAAGAACAAGAGTAATTAACTCATCTGCTGATAAATCTTTAACCATTGAAGACAACGCTTTAATTACAAATTCACAGACCTCTTTGTTTTTCTCACCTAGTATTTCGGCATGATCCCAATAAGCAGCAATACCTTTAACACCATACAGCAAAAGCTCACGCAATGAACGGATATCTTCGTTTTCTGTCGCTAAAACTCCTACTGTTTCTGCTTTTTTTAAAAATTCTTCTTGGGTCTTTGCCTTCCAGGTTACACAATCTGGACGATCACAAGAACACTGTTCTCCCTTACATTCCAGGCCAGCAATGAGCATCTGATATAAATCATCTCGACGGCGCAACGCTTCCTTGATTAACTCGCTTATTCGCTGAGAATCAAAGTTTGTATTAGTCACTGTTGCAAATAAGGCCTTCATTATAAACGGACCGTTATCTTCAGGGTAGCTGGCACCAAGTTCTTGTTTTTTCTCCTCACAAAGAGATAACCCTTTCAGCACATAAATTAAAACATCCTGCAACCCAGCGACTTCTGCATTTTTCCCACAAACGCCCCCCTTTGTGCAGCCAATATTTTGTGCTGTTTCTTGACACTGATAACAAAACATATGTTTTCTCCTTTTTTAATTATACTGCCTTTATCTATTTTCAATTATTTTCTAAATAATAGAGTCAATTGTTATTACTTTTAATCCGGAAAGCATTATTTTTTCTAACTTATCTAATCTTTTCTTTAATGTACATTTTTTTATCTCCGGGCATTCTCTTTTCATAAAAGTATGGTCATTCAGCATTACTGGCCCCTGCAATGCCAATATAACATCCAACAACGATATGCTGTCTGGAGAAGCTGCTAAAGAAAAACCACCTCCTTTTCCTCGATAAGAATGCACTATGGACTTTTTACCTAATCTTTGAAGAATCTTTCTTAAAAACGGCCTGGGCATTTTTAAACATTTAGACAACTCCAAGACAGTAGCTTTCTTATCTTTATTCTTAGCCATGCAACATAACGCTCTAATTGCATAATCTGTATCACGAGTAATTAATTTCATTTCTAGCCCTTCTTTTTGTACTCTTTCCTTTTCATTCTTAGGCAGTTTAATGTCATACCCGGGACATCATACGGCAGCCTTCTTTGCAGTGAGCTACCGGCCGAAGTAAATATTTTATAGTTATTCGCATTGGACACCTCCTTCTTAACAAGAATGATACTACATTAGTCTCTTTTGTCAAGAAAATTTTTTTATATTTTTCTGAAAAGAATTAGTGCTCCAATAGCAATAAACAACACTGCTCCAAAATAACGGATCGCCTCCGGTCGGATATATTTCCCAAATGCAGCACCAACAAATACCGCTATTGCCGTAACCAGAGCATACGCAGATACTGAAGCAAAAAATACTATCCACGGTTTTCCCGATTTTGCAGACATACCAATACTCACCATCTGCGTCTTATCGGCTAACTCTGCTAAAAATATCGCACCAAAAGCGGTTAAGAATATCTTCCAATCCATGATATTAACACCCTACATCCATTACTATTGCACCTTATTCCTTATATAAATTCTTTGCCATATTCAAAAAAATATCATCATAAAGGATATTGTTCGATTTTCTTAACCAAACTATCAATTTCTTCAGCAACCGCCCCAGGGAGAATCTGAAGAGTATCAATCTCTCTCTTAAAAGACCTAAGTACCGCTAAAAAACGATGAATCGCAAAATTAGCAGAACGTGTACGTTCTTTTTCAGGATCAAGTGCTTTTCTCTGCTTGCTCATCAAAGCGGTTAAATCTTTTTTAACTGTTTGATGATCCCTGCCTTCATCGAGCAATTCTTTTTTTATTTTTCGGTATCCGTTGTCATCTAAGTTCTTTTTTGCTTTTTGCAATGTGCTTATTGTATCTAGACTTACTGGCTCCTCCTTCTTGTTGTCAGCGCCACTTTCAGACTGTAAATACAAGTCTCCTTCCTTTTTCAAAAATACATAAGACCGAATTAATTTCATTGCTGTATTTTTTCGAATATTAACTTCTTTAGCCGTATATTGATCAAATGTTTCATACCCCCATTTTATGTAATGCTTTTCCTTCCAAACAACCTGAAGCGCCTTAGCCAAATTACGCCAAGAACTTTTAAAGTCGCGAGTCGCGTCTAAAACCGCATTTCTTGCTTCTTCACTTCCAATGCTAGTTTTTAAGCTGTCCGATTGTCCGAGAACATCCATTTTTTCATTTTCTACTTGCATAAAGTAAACTCCTTATAGTCTTATTTTGCTAACCTTATCTCCCCCTGCCGATTGCCTAACAAGAGAATGCTTTCTCTAAATGACTGCGAGTAGTATCCCTTAATTTAATAAAATCACCCGGATTGTAATTTTCTACTTCTATCGCCGGAAGAACAGTTAATTCCATAAAAACTCCTGTTCTAAATATCCAACTTCCTTTAGGTATCGCATCTCTTGTTCCTTTTACACAAACTGGTAAAACTGCAACTTTCTCTTTTATTGCTAATTTAAATGCTCCATTCTGAAATTTATTCATCTTGTCAGTATTACTGCGTGTTCCTTCCGGAAAAAACAACACAGACATTCCATTGCTAATCCATTCAGATGCCTGACGATAAATTTTTTTTATACTTTCCATCTTCCCCCGAGAAAGCTTAATGTGCTTGCCCATTGAAAGACACCAGCCAATAAATGGCACCTTAAACAAGCTCTCCTTTGACACCCACTTAAACTGCATCCTTAACTTGTACATTACCACAATGTCTGCTAAGCTTTGGTGGTTAGACACAACCACATATGTCCGCTGATGATCAATATGCTCTAGCCCGTTAACTTTCACATTCCAATAAGGATTTAAGCCAATTAGCACATTTGCCCACCAAAAACATTGAGCATGGATAATCCTTCTTTGTTTGTCAAAAGGAAACAAAATTAACAATAGAAAAAAATCAACCAAAAATAAGATAATTGTCACTACCAAAGCAACCAACCAAATCAAGATTGATAAAAGCACTTTCATACTATGTTATTTTTTAACGAGCTAACGTTTAAATCTGCCGGAGTTATTCTTTTTCTGCTTGGCACGTTCAACAATCGGACGCTTACTTGCCTTATTTTTTTTGAAAGCTTTTAATATCTTTTCTGCTTCTTCAAACAAAACAGTAATGAACGAAAAATTATCAAAGATCTTTAAATCTTTTATTTTTCGCTGGTCCACGCCAGAAACTTCTTTAATCATCTCTGTTAATTCTCGAGAGTCCATTCCATCGACTTTTCCCCGAGCGACAAACAACCGGGTAGTTCCTTTCATATCTACTGATAAATTACGAATTTCTCCGTAATTAGACACCTTTAGTTCATCATCAAAGGCATATTTGATAAATGCAGCAACCACCTCTTCCGGCTGGTTATCCGTTAATATTTGTTGAGCAAAATCAAGATACTCAGCACCGGTTTCAGATTTCATGATACCCACTAAATCATTTTTAATCCGTATTTTTTTCGAGCGGACAATATCTTCTACGGCAGGAAGCTTCCCTTTTCGAATACCTGTTTTAGTCATTCTTTCAATAAAAACTAACTTGCGATATTCTGCAGAAGTAATAAAAGTAATTGCTGTTCCTTCTTTGCCGGCACGCCCGGTTCTACCAATACGATGAATATACGACTCAGGATTTTGGGGAAGTGAATAGTTTATCACATGCGTTAAATTATTAATGTCAATACCTCTTGCAGCAACATCAGTTGCTACTAAAATATTAATCCGCTGTTGACGAAACTTATCCAAGATTCGCTCCCTCTGGTGCTGAGAGATGTCTCCATGTAGTCCTTCAGCATCATACCCGCGATTAGAAAGCTTTTTTGTTATTGTATCAACATCTATCTTAGTTCGGCAAAATATTAATCCATAAAACCCATGCTCGTTATCAATAATCCGACAAAGAGCTTCCAGCTTGTCAGAATTAGCAACCTCAAAATACATCTGGTCAGTTTTGCTAACCGTTAACTGCTCACCCTTGACCCGGACAACTTGATATTTCTGCATATATTTTTTTGCTAAACGAATTATTCGTTCAGGGATAGTAGCTGAGAATAGTAATACTCTTTTTTCTTTTTTTGTACAGGACAAGATATATTCAACATCCTCGATAAATCCCATGTTCAGCATTTCATCAGCTTCATCAAGAATCGCGTATGAGATTTCCTTCAAGTTTAAGCTTCCTCTTTGTAAATGGTCTTTAATCCGCCCGGGAGTTCCTACAACAATGTCCACCCCACGACGTAAACGCCTAAGTTGTTGATCGATTGATTGACCACCATACACCGCAAGAATCTCTAAACGTTTTTTACCTTTTAAAGAATTAATTTCTTCGGAAACCTGTAATGCCAGCTCACGGGTAGGAGCAAGAATTAAAGCTTGGACAGACTTCCCCTTTCCGTCTAATTTTTCAATTAATGGCAAACCAAACGCCGCTGTTTTCCCGGTTCCAGTTTGAGCCTGGCCCACAATATCACAGCCATCACTGATTAGCAGTGGAATAACCTTTTCCTGGATTTTAGTTGGCTCCTCAAACCCTTTTTTGCGTAATGCATCCAAAGCGCTGTCTGACAAGCCCAAATTCTTAAATTTTTCTAGCATTTTTACCTCATTTTTTTTTGCAGCATCTGGTTATAAAACAACTCGTACCAGTTAGCGTACAACGTGCTCTTTATTGTATCATATAAATACGATAATCAAGTAAAATAACCAAACATCTATTTTTTAAATTTTAAACTAAATAGCTCATCAATTTTATCGATTAGGTCATTACGCTGTTGATTGGCAATATCTATTTTTTTCTTAACCTGCCCAATGTCCGCCATTGAAACATCTTCTCTTCGAGCTTCATCTTCTAAACGCCATAATTCTAAATTCTTTAGGGAAAGTCGATCAATTGCCCGCGAGATAAACTTTATTTGATCAGCGCTGTGTGTAAACTTTGAATGATTGTAAAGTTTTAACTTTTCTTCTCTTAATTTTCCTATACGCTGAGTGGCAGTTGACAAAAACTCTTCTATCTCTTCTAGTAGCAATTTTTTTTGCTTCTTTAATATTTTAAGATTTTCTTCTGCCTTATTTGCATCTTTCTTGTTGGAATTTTTAAAGCAATTTTTTTTAAGATGAAATTCGCGGATATTCTTTATGCTCAACTTATCGATTAAACTTCCTAATGTTTCAGCCATAATTCTCCTCTTTATTCTGTAGTACCTAACTTTTTTTCAACCTTCTCAACAACGTCATCTACTTCGATATCTTCCATACACGCGCCATAAACAAACTCTTTATCACATAACCGTTTTTTGCCGTAAGGATAACAAAAAACACAATCACGTTTTTTTCTAGCAGTCATCACATCTTTTCGATGAAAATAGGGATAAAATCGCTCAATAGATGTCGGACCATACAACCCAATAGTTTCTACGCCCAAGCAGCTAGACAAGTGCAACAGGCTTGAATCCGGACCAATAAATAGCGATGAACGCTTAATTAGCGCCATAGCCTGTTTTAAAGTTGTTTCTTCTCCGGAAACAATATCTTGAGAAATTTGCTTAGACAAATTGCACGCAGGATAGTTGCTGGACTTTTTACTAAGATTTATCAATCTTATTTGATATTTTTTATTGAGCTTACCAGCTAATTCGTTCCATTTCGCAACCGGCCAATTCTTTAATGACCAAGCCGAAAACGGAAGTATGGTAATAAATTTATCAGTAGAGTTAATTTTATGTTTTTTTAAAAATGTTTTAGAGAAATCATCTTCTTCACAAGCCAACCTAAAATTAAACAATGGCTGCCCAACACTTACATTATTTATTTTTAAAAACTGAAGGTACGCATCCACAATATGGTTTTTCTTTAGGGCTAGCTTATATTTGCGGCAGCAATCTTGGAAACTCCAGGAAACAGGAATGTTTAAAAACTTATGCATCAGTGTACTTCTTAAGACAATTGCTAAGGAAAATTTTTGCTTGTTCAACAAAGACATTAAGCGCATCCGTCCAGATAAGCCTTTGTCTTTTAAATGCTTATCGAAGGTAACTATCCTGCTGACACCCGGATATCCATCAACTATATTTGCTGAATGCGAAGAAGTAAGAAAGGAAATCTTTGCATTTAAAAAATGTTCTCTCAGGGCCTTAACCAATAAAAGATCATAGCAAACATCTCCAATGTTCGAACGTCCGATAATTAAAATATTATTATCCATTACTATTTAGTGCAATCTCTTTAATAAAAGCTAAACCCTGAATTATTTTTTTATATGTATTTTTCAAAAACCAATATCCGGCTAAAATGGAAATAATATTGTAAGTTTTTTTATCATACAACCATATTAAAAAAACAGTTTCACCATAACCTAGACTAAATAACCAGCTCTAAAGATAGAACTTAATCCCTTCTTATTATAGCAGAATTTTAAATATTGAAAAAAGAAGATTAACGAATTACATTCTACACATAAAGTCTTGGCGGTTATTTAAAGAAATAATAATCCATTAAATATTATTATTTCTTTTTTTCTTCGATAATTTTCTGTGAAATCTCATGCGGAACTTCTACGTATTTTTCAAAATGCATTGAATACGCTGCTCTTCCACTACTCAATGAACGCAAAGCGGTAGCATACCCAAACATTTCCGATAGAGGCGCTTCCGCAGAAATTATTTGCTGATTAGGTTTTGCTTCTATGCCTAGTACTTTCCCACGTCGAGAGCAAATATTGCCAACAATATTACCAACATATTCCTCTGGCGTTACAACTTCCAATGACATATACGGCTCAAGTAATACCGGAACACACTTCATAAACGCTCGTTTAAAACACTCAGACGCTGCTACCTTAAAGGCAATTTCCGAGGAATCAACATCGTGATGAGATCCATCCACCAAGTCAACCTTAACATCAACCACCGAAAAACCAGCATATACTCCTCGCTGCATTACTTCGATCACCCCTTTCTCAACAGGAGGGATATATTCTTTCGGTATTCTTCCTCCGGTAATACTATTTTTAAACTCAAATCCTTCACCAGGAGCAGCAGGCGAGATCTCCATTACTACGTGACCGTATTGCCCTCTTCCTCCGGTTTGTTTGATATGCTTATAGTTTTCAGTAGTTGACTTTAATATCGTCTCACGATAAGCAACCTTTGGTTGTCCAACTTCTGCCTCGACCTTAAATTCCTGTTTTAACCGGTCAACAATTACTTCTAAATGTAATTCACCCATCCCGGAGATAATTACCTCATCAGTTTCCTTATCAGTATGTACAGTGAATGTTGGGTCTTCTTCGGCTAATTTTACCAATGACTTGGATAACTTATCTTGATCATTCCGACCTTCAGTTTTAACGCTAATTGACATAACCGGAGCCGGAAACTCAATAGCTTCCAATAAAATCGGATTAGCCACGTCGGAAAGAGTGTCACCAGTTACCGTACGATCTAGGCCAATAATTGCTGCAATGTCTCCAGCGTAGATATCTGGACGACTTTCACGTTGATTTGCATGCATCTGTAGTATCCTTCCAGCTCTTTCTTTCCGATCTTTAGTAACATTAAGCACATACGAGCCAGCTTCTAATTTTCCAGAATAAACCCTAAAATAAACTAACTTTCCCATATGCGGGTCAGCCTGAACTTTAAACGCTAACGCTGAAAATGGCTCTTCATCTAAAGGTTTTCTGAATATTTTTTTCTCTGAATCATCCGGATCCGTGCCTTCTACAGGAGGTAAATCAGAAGGCGCTGGAAGATATTTATTGACTGCATCCAACAGCATCTGGACGCCTTTATTCTTAAACGCCGAACCACATAATGCCGGAACAATTTTATTAGCTATTGTTCCTTTACGTATACTAGAAAGTAGCTCATCAATGGTAATCGAATCTTCTGATTCGAGATATTTCTCCATCAACGAATCTTCTAATTCTACTGCTTTCTCCAGCATGATATGTCGATATTTACGAGCAACTTCCTGATATTCTTCAGGAATTTCCGCTGTTCGAAAATCTTTGCCCATTGAATCATCATCATAGATACAGGCCTTCATTTGGATAAGATCAATTATTCCAGAAAATTTATCTTCCGAGCCAATAGGAATCTGTAACGGAATTACATTGGCATTCAAGTTTTTCTCAATACTTTCTACAACTCCGAAAAAATCTGCGCCAACGCGATCCATTTTATTAATAAAAGCAATTTTAGGAACTTCATATTTATCGGACTGCCGCCAAACTGTTTCTGACTGTGGCTCTACGCCTCCTACAGCACAAAACACAGCTACAGCGCCGTCTAGAACTCTTAATGACCGTTCTACTTCTACAGTAAAATCTACATGTCCAGGGGTATCAATAATATTTATCCGGTGATCTTGCCAAAAACAAGTAGTAGCCGCTGAGGTAATCGTAATCCCTCGTTCTTGCTCCTGCTTCATCCAATCCATTTGCGCTTTTCCATCATGCACCTCTCCAATTTTATGAGAACGACCGGTATAAAACAATATTCTTTCGGTAAGAGTAGTTTTTCCGGCATCAATATGAGCCATAATGCCGATATTACGGACTTTGGATAGATCAATCAAGCGAGGCATTCCAGTACTCCTTTTTTAATTTTACTTTTATTTGGTTATCAAATAATAAATTAGCACGAAGTATCTATTGTAGCTAGAATAAAGATAAAATCAACCTTTTTTTAAAAAACAATTAACACGGGTTACATTGGAAGAAGAATCAGTCCGCCCACAAATGATACCGACGCCCCATTTGCGTATTAATAACCGTGTGCTTATCGGGAGCGACTCTCAACGCCTCATGGATTGATCGGTCAAAAGTGTAGAGCTCAGCATGTTTACCGTAACGCTCTTTTATCTCCGAAATAACTTCCGCAAAATCAGAATCCCCTGAAACAAGTGCTAAAGTATCATAGTGGTCTTTAACAGCCTTACTGAACATGTCTAAGGCAATTTTCACATCTAGCCCCTTCTGAATCCAATCCTTATTATATTTTACCAATCGGCCTAATTTAATTTCAAAATACGGAATATTTAGCTTTAAGGCTCGTAAATATTCCTGTTGCTCTTGATAAGTCTTGAGATTCTCGTCCTTGCTAAATTCTGCTGAATAATAGTAACAGCGAACTAATTGTCGTTTGCCCGTTATATACTTTATAATATTGCCCCACATAATATCTTTTCTTCTTACTCCCATTTTTAATCCAGGCATTTTCTGCATTTTCTGAACTACATACTCTGCATCAATAAAAATCATTATTCGTTTCATTGCTCTCCTTTTTTTAATATAGTTGTTTCTTGTCTTGTTTGCTCCATTCAATAAATAACTGCTTGCATTCATCGTAAAGAAATTTCTGATATACTTTAATTTGACTCTTTCCGCTTTTTTTCATTGTTGCTAAAGAAATCGGTAATTCGTTAAATCCAATTTTCTTCGCATCGCTAATTCCGGTTCCATAAACTATTTGCCCTATCTTTGCCCAATGAATAGCAGAAAAACACATAGGACAGGGCTCGGTAGTTGAATAAATAACAGCTCCGGAAAGGTCAAAGCTGCCAATCGCCTTAGATGCAGAGCGGATTGCATTTATTTCCGCATGAGCGGTTGCATCGCTAGATAATACTGTGTTTCGGCAGACAGATAACACCTTATTTTCCTTAACAATACAAGCACCAAACGGGCCACCATCCATTAATTTAATATTCTTCTTTGCTTCCTTTATTGCTAAGCGCATATATCTTTCTGATAATTTAAATTTTCCCAGCATATTTAAAGATCTCCGATATCTTCTTTCCACAGATCAGGGTATTGGTGAATAAACTGTTTCATCAATTCCTTAGGCTCATCCAGATTTAGATCAATCACCTCTACCCCCTTGGACTCCATAAATTCTCGTGCCCCAGGGAACGTTTCCGATTCTCCGGCAATTACTTTTGTTATCCCAAATTGCACTACTGCGCCGGCACACAAATAACAAGGCATAAGCGTCGAATAAAGCGTTGTACCTTTGTAAGTTTTAATCCTACCGGCTGAACGCAAACAATCAATTTCCGCATGAGTAATCGGATCATTCTCCTGAATCCGACGATTATGCCCTCGAGCAATAATTGTCTCACCCTTAACCAATACCGAACCAATAGGAATTCCGCCTTCAGATAAACCTTTTTTAGCTTCACCAATCGCTTCCTTCATATACATATCCATAATTTACCTTCGGTTTAATTTTGACAGCAAAATAAGTATCTCAATGTAAAGCCAAATTAAAGTAACCATTAAACTAAACGCTCCATACCACTCCATATATCGGGGAACATTCATTTTTGACCCCCGCTCAATAAGATCAAAATTTAAAACTAAATTTAACGCAGCAATAATAACCACAAACACGCTAAAAGCGATCCCGATTGGTGTAGCTTGAGAGATAAACGGAATCTGAATACCAAACATTCGCAAAACCCAACTTACTAAATAAAATACCGCAATGCCCCCAGTTGCCGCGACTACACCAAGACGAAAATTATTAGTAACTTTGATTGCTCCTGATTTATAAGCTAGCAGTAAACTAAATAACACGCCAAAGGTCAACCCCACTGCCCGAGTTACAATCCCCGGATAGCTTCTTTCAAAAACAAGAGAGATTCCACCTAAGAATACTCCTTCTATTAACGCATAAGCCGGTGAAGTATACGGCGATAGCTCCTTTTTAAAAGCAGTAACTATCGCCACAATGAAACCAATAATTGCTGCCGGAAACACAAATTTCATATTTTGCGGATTACTCCACACCCAGGAAGCACTCAACAATGTTAGAAACAGTAAGATAAACGTCTTGTTTACTGTTCCCTGAATGCTCATTACTTCACCAGATGAATTACCAACACTTAAATCTCGAAATGTATTAGCCCTTAAAGCTGGATTACTGGAACGCATCATTTTTTTACCTCCACTCTATATTTCTATTTCTAAAAAATACCCAATTATTTTTCAATTTTCTTCAGTTCTTCTTCTTTATTAGCGGTTAAATCTAACTGACGAAACTGTTGATCACTAGGTAGCACCATAAAAAAATCACTGGTTTCATCAATCTCAGCGTTCAAGCTATCAAATCGACAATCCAAAAGATGCCCGCCGGAGGAATAATCATCACTAATAAAATGCAGGTGATACCCAACAACATTTATCCCGGCTAAATATTCAGGACACCAGAAACCAATAATTGTCCCGGAAATATCATTAAATTCAAAAACTACCTGGTCTTTTACTACTTCTAATAATGGTAAGTAAGGTTTTTCTTGCGCCGGAACGCTACGGGTCTTTATATAATTAAATTTCCCCTTTATTTTGATTGCATAAAGTATATTTTTTGTGGGCAATTGTTTATCTAGTTGTTTTTTTAATATTTCTAAACTATTGATATCTATTAAGTTAACACTTTTATCCGTACTAAAAAAAGTAACACAGGCAAACGGAGTTTTTTCATCAGGAGAAACCGGATAGACCTTTCCGTCAACTCTAACTTGAAAAAACTTACCGTCAACAGCTACCATTTCTCCATCAAGACGATTAAACGTCCCAATTCCACAATCTCCATTCTCAGCCAATTGCCTAAAAGTAACTTCACCATCATAAACTCCAGCTAACAACGCATCAATTGTGGAAACCTGGAATAATGTGTCCTCTTGAGAATCAATCTGTGCAGAAGCTAAAACTGTTAAAAACAACATTCCGCAGGTAATCTGCACTATTCTTTTCATACTAATCTCTCCGTTTAAATAGAGCCCTATTGCAAATACTGACAATTAAATAATTATAACAAAAAAGAAAGCAATTAGGAAGGAATTTTCAGAGAAAGATTTCCAAAGCGCTGGCTTAAAAAGGAGTTATCTTTTAGTTAACAGTAATGGCCGTTTACTCTTATTAATCCTTTGACCCATTTCTGGTTGGCTATAAATAATGTACTGATTAACCCCCGGGAGAAATTTCTCTGGGCTAATTAATAAATCCGGCGAAATTACATCAACACCTACTGCAGAACCGTCAATAACAACAGGTGGACCCTGCAAAAATTGCTCATTAATAATTATATTCTCAATATTATAACCCCAAGGTTGAATTACTTGCGCATTTAACGGTGACAGGAGAGAAGATTTTTCTGAGATAACATATCCATAGCCAAATCCTAATATTGAGCCACCGGTACTTCCTGATCCTGAATTTCCACCGCCCATAATATGATTATCAAACAAGACCAATCCCGGCGGAGTAGGTTCATAAATTTCTACTCTTTCGGTAGACGCAGCGGTATGCACTGTTCCCTGGAGAACTGCGGAAACTTCATCTTGCTCGCTTCCAGCCCAAACCCACAACTCACCGTCAACATCAACATCTATTGGATTAGTCCTTGTTCCGATTATTCCACTGGCCCGTAAAGAAGAATTTCCTACTGCAGTTATTTTTCCGGTTGCGGTATCCTGAATATCCCCAGAGGTTGCGTTCAAGTTTACCGCGCCACCTCCGGTTATTGTAGTTGTCGTCATAGTTCCTCCGGCAGTTACATCAATAGAGCCTGTGCCGGAATTAATTATTTCAGTTAAATTGATCGCGTCAGTCTCAGAAATTTTTATATTTCCAGAAGTTGTATTGTTTGCTTCTAAGTTAAAAATTGATGTTTCCAAAGCGTTAGCTGAGCCAATTCCGGTTGCTGCATCCAAATCAGCAATTGCTGAGGCGGTATTTGCCACAATATCAGTGTGTATATCCCCACCATCAACTATTCCACCGGCAACTGAGGTAACCGCAACAGCATTATCCGCAGTATATGTAGTTGTTAATCCACCTAAAGTAATGTCACCGTAAGCATTCAAATCGATTTGTGCGGTTCCGGAATCAATTAATGCACCGTCAGTCATGGTAATTATTCCTTCACCCAGCCCTGCGCCACTTTCCGCATTAACCTGAACATTACCCGATGTTGTAGTCACATCGCCTCCAGCACCAAAGGTTACATCGTCGCCACTTGAAGTAAGCGTTACCAAGCCAGTAGTTGAAGTGACTGTATCGTTAATGACTAAATCTTCAGTATATGATGTATCACTATCGCCGGCAATCAAAGTGAGTGTTCCAGTAGTTACTGCTACTCCATTTTGATCAGCAACAACAGTAAGTGTTCCGTTTGTCGTTTGAACAAGCAAATTACCTAAAGCGCTCTGAGTTGCCCGGTTGATATTTAAATCAGTTCCGGCAGCAATTTCGGTAATTAATAAATTGCCGCTAGTTGAATTTAAGGCATCAAGAGTTGTAATATTTGTTTCAATATCGTCAAGAGAACCAATTCCGGTTGCTGCCCGCAAAGTTGCAATTGCCGCGATAATGTTTGCCGCAGTTTCTCCGGTTAAATTATCCGTAATTTCGCCAACATTATTAGCTAAACTATATGTATCGTCATCAGCGGTTACGCTTACGTTACCTGTAGTCGACAAAATACTTAAAGCCACATCAGTGGTTGCGGTCAGAGTAATGTCTCCGCTAGTTGAACTCATTGTCCGGCCACTTGTTTGAGTGATACTTGCATCTGCATTTCCAGCTTGAGCAGTTCCACTATTATAATCAACTCCGGCATAAACTTCATCAATATTTTTCCCAGCTTGTAACCGTGCCGAAAGCATTTCATCATTTCCTAATAAATTTGTATTACGCATTGTCAATCCAAAACGATTTTTTCCGGTGTAATCAGTTCCGCGAT